>Ga0316209_1000184_pt1 | contig 127816 bp, 128 predicted proteins | sample 6monopyrite_MG_FD_204945 | JGI IMG/M metagenome (GOLD analysis project Ga0316209, IMG submission 204945) | Microbial mat bacterial communities from mineral coupon in-situ incubated in ocean water Damariscotta River, Maine, United States -... | ecosystem: Environmental > Aquatic > Marine >... | reverse complement strand
TAAAATATATTATTCTGCATTACAACACGGCAAGAGGTCATAGTTATAATAACTACCTGTCGCCAGATGCAGCTGAACAATTAATTTGTTCTCATTAATGTGTCCAGATTTACTTGACCACTACAAGGGGTCAAAAGAATCAAGGGGTCAAAAGAATCAAGGGGTCAAAAGAATCAAGGGGTCAAAAGAATCAAGGGGTCAGACTCGTTGATTGTTTTGGCCTTTCTGTGATAACGTCACAATTCAGTTAAATTAAGGCTTAAACCATGCCACGTTTACCTCGCTTTGTTCTACCAGGGCAGCCGCAACACATCATTCAACGTGGTAATAATCGCCAGGATATTTTTAAAGAGAAAGCAGATTATCTGTTTTACCTTGAGAAGCTGGCGGATGCATCAAAAAAACATAAATGCGATATTCATGCCTATGTCCTGATGACAAACCATGTGCATTTAATCATTACACCCCATACGGAAGACGGTATTGGAAAAATGATGCAGATGATAGGTCGTTATTATGTACAATATTTTAATCGTTGTTATCAACGAACGGGAACCTTATGGGAAGGGAGATACAAAGCCACATTGATTGATACAGAGAATTATTTATTAACCTGTATGCGTTATGTTGAACTCAATCCAGTGAGGGCGATAAATATGGTGAAGCATTTATCCGATTACTTATGGTCTAGTTATTCATGTAATGCATTAGGGAAACATGATGAGTTAGTGACAGTGCACAAGGTATTTAAACGTTTAGGTAAAACAGAAAAAGAACGCCAAATCGCCTATAGACAATTATTTCGAAATCGGTTGACTGAAGATATGCTTGAAACTATTCGAGAAGCAACGAACAAGGCCTGGATTTTAGGTGGTAATCGATTTAAAAAAAGGATGGCTAAAAAACTGGCTCGACAAGTTGAGTCAAAAGGTCATGGTGGCGATCGAAAGTCTGAAAAATACTATAAATCAACGAGTCTGACCCCTTGATATTAATCAACGAGTCTGACCCCTTGATATTCTATGACATACTGTGCTTAGGTCGCCGTGTTTAAATTAATTCAGAAAGAAAAAAAGCTGTTTATTATTAGCCTTGTTTTTTTATTTGTGCCGCTGTTTTTTTTGTATATATATACTCAATTTAATCCCGATATTATTTACTCAATCAGCAGTGAATATCAGGCGAGTACGATGAAAAGAAACTTTAATCCTGAATTAAATTCATCCAGAATCAGCACAGATTTTTCAACTGATATTTCAATGCTTAAATTTTATATTATTAATAATGCAGGCATGGGTTTGGGTATTTTTATAGCCGGTTTATTGCTGGGTGCTGGTAGTTTGTTATTGCTGGCTTATCAGGGGGTTTCAATGGGAATTCTTATCGGCTATGTGGCGCAACTGGGTTATGGAGAAAATCTGTGGCCTTATATTATTGGGCATAGTTCAGTTGAGTTACTGGCGGCGGTGTTTTCTGCGGTGGGCGGATTAATTATTGGTCGATCTTTATTAAAGCCAGATCAGTCGTCACGAGTTAAATCTTTTATTGCTGCATTTATTGCTTCGCTGGCTTATATTATTGTCGCTGTTCTATTTTTTGTGCTGGCGGCTATTATTGAGACATTCTGGTCACCGAATATAAATATAAGTTCGTCTGCAAAATATGTGGCGGGTTCGGTGCTCTGGTTAAGTATTATTTATCTGTTTTATGCGGCATTTAACAAACGTGAGTCATTATAATGCAGACTTCTGATTTTGATTACTTTTTGCCAGAAAATCTTATCGCACAGTTTCCACTGGAGCAGCGCACAGCCAGTCGGTTATTGCATGTTGCGGGAAATGAATTAATAGACAGAAATTTTACTGATCTGGTTGGGCTGTTAAATAAAAATGATCTGCTGATTTTTAATGATACAAAAGTTATTCCTGCTCGCCTGCACGGGCAAAAAGAAACCGGTGGTAAGGCCGAGGTTTTAATAGAGCGTGTTATCGACGAGCATCATGTGCTGGCTCATGTGCGCGCCAGCAAATCACCCAGGCAGGGTTCGATATTAATACTTGAGTCAGAAATTAAGGCAGAGATGCTGGGCAGGCAGGGCGAATTATTTAAATTAAAATTTAACTCTGAACAAACTGTGTTTGCGTTGCTGGATAAATATGGGCATATGCCACTGCCGCCTTATATTGTAAGAGATGATGAAGCGGAAGATCAGCAGCGTTATCAAACGGTTTACGCAAAAGAACCCGGCGCAGTTGCCGCACCCACTGCGGGATTGCATTTTGATGATGTGATGTTGCAACAGTTAAAAGATAAGGGGATTAATTTCGCTTACGTTACTTTGCATGTGGGGGCCGGGACATTTCAGCCTGTGCGCTGCGATAATATTCTGGATCATAAAATGCATTCAGAATATGTTGAAGTTTCGCAGCAGGTGGTTGATCAGATAAATAAAACCAGACAGCAGGGTGGGCGTGTGGTGGCAGTGGGTACTACGGCGGTTCGCAGTATTGAGTCGGCGGCAATGTCGGGTGAATTAAAATCTTTTAGTAGTGACACAGATATTTTTATTTATCCGGGTTACAAATTTAAAGTGATCGATGCTTTGGTTACTAATTTTCATTTGCCCCAGTCTACATTGTTAATGTTGGTGAGTGCTCTGGCGGGTTATGACAATATGATGGCTGCGTACGTTCATGCGGTTGAAAGTGAGTATCGTTTTTTTAGTTATGGCGATGCGATGTTTATTGAGACGTCGTGAGTCGTTGGTCATTCGTCGTTCGTCAGGAAAGTGTATTTTTATTTTTTCTGTTTGTCATCCCGAGTGCAGCCGAGGGATCTTACTATCCGGGTGACAAGATCTTCGGTAACTGCTCCTGCGTTACTCTATTACCTACGTCCATGTAGGCACCTCGGCTGCGCTCGGGATGACATTCTCTGTTTTTTAATCTTTATCTTTTGACGAAAGACGAAAGACGAAAGACGAAAGACTAACGACCAGCGACCTCTTCCTATATAATTCACCTTTTTTTACTGCTCAGCAAACTCATGCAATTTAAATTATCAAAAGGCTCCGCCTCCGGCCCCCGGCGCGGCAAAATCACATTCCCCCGGGGCGAAATCGAAACCCCTGCCTTTATGCCCGTCGGCACCTACGGCACAGTTAAAGCCATGACCCCCGAAGAATTAAAAGAGCTGGGGGCGGAGATTATTCTCGGCAATACCTTTCATTTAATGCTGCGCCCGGGCACAGACATTATTAAAGCCCACGGTGACTTGCACGATTTTATGCACTGGGATAAACCCATACTCACAGACTCCGGCGGCTTTCAGGTATTCAGTCTCGCAAAATTACGCAAGATTAGCGAAGAAGGGGTGAGCTTTAATTCGCCTGTGGATGGCAAAAAAATCATGCTGACCCCTGAAAAATCCATGCAGGTGCAGCGTGATCTGGGCTCAGATATTGTGATGATATTTGATGAGTGCACACCATATCCCGCTACCGAAGAGCAGGCCGGTGATTCTATGGAGCTGTCTCTGCGCTGGGCTGATCGCAGTAAAAAAGCTCATGGGGATAATCCCTCGGCTTTATTTGGCATAGTGCAGGGGGGCATGTTCAGCCATCTCAGAGAAAAATCCGCCAGAGGTCTGATGGATATTGGCTTTGATGGTTATGCCATCGGTGGCCTGTCTGTGGGTGAGCCGAAGGAAGAGCGCAATAAGGTGCTCGAGGCCACCACACCGCTGTTACCCGAAGATCATCCGCGTTATTTAATGGGCGTGGGCACGCCGGAAGATATAGTGGAGTCGGTGCGCCGTGGCATTGATATGTTTGACTGTGTGATGCCCACACGTAACGCTCGCACCGGCTTTCTCTATACTTCCACCGGCATTATTAAAATACGCAATAGCCAGTATAAAGATGATATTCGCCCTGTGGCTGAAGATTGCAGCTGCTACACCTGCCGCCATTACTCCCGTGCTTATCTACGCCACCTGGATAAATGTAAGGAAATACTCAGCTCACGGCTGAATACCACCCACAACCTGCATTATTACCAGCAATTAATGAAAGATATTCGGCTGGCCATTGAAGAAGACCGATTTGAACCTTATGTAAAGGAGTTCTACGCAAAGCGAGGGGTTGTGGCATAATACGCCGCGTAGAATTATCTCCCGCCCGATACCGGGTCGGGATTGAACAGAATATTTATTTAGAATGACAACAGGGGTTTTCAATTATGAGTTTCTTTATTTCAGACGCACTGGCAGAAGGTGGCGCAGCCGCACAACAGGGTGATCCCATTACTGCTTTATTATTTCCTATCGGTCTGATTGTTCTGTTTTACTTTTTTCTGATTCGTCCTCAGAGCAAGAAAGCCAAAGAACATAAGGTTATGGTTGAAGGCATCAGTAAAGGTGATGAAGTGGTAACGCAGGGCGGCATTCTTGGCAAGGTTGTTCAGGTTAGTGAAAGCTTTGTCACTCTGGAAATTGCAAAAGATGTCAGCATTAATGTGCAGAAACATTCAGTGGGTGCATTGATGCCAAAGGGAACCATTAAAGAACAAAAAGCAGGGTAACGAAGACAAATCATGATTAACCAATATCCACTATGGAAATATATTTTACTGGTCACCGTGATTATTTTGGGAAGCATTTATGCTCTGCCTAATCTTTATGGTGAAGATCCATCTGTACTGATTTCATTGCGTAATAATAATATTGATGAAGCCGCGCAAGATCGTATTGAAGAATTGCTTAAACAGTCTTCTATTCAATATCAATCTATCGAGCCATTTCAGGGTAAATTGCTGGTGCGTTTTGATTCAGAAGAGAATCAGCTTTCTGCCGCTGATAAAATAAAAAATATTGAGCTGTTTAAAAAGAATCATGATTACACCATTGCACTAAATCTTGCGCCTGCTACACCTGCATGGCTACAGTCGCTGAATGCCAGCCCTATGTATTTAGGTCTGGATTTACGCGGCGGTGTTCACTTTTTAATGGAAGTGGATATGGATGCGGCCATTAAACGCTTAACTAATATTTTAGTATCGGATATGCGTAGTTATTTGCGCGGTGAAAAAATTCGTTATCTGGGTGTTTCTCAAAGTAAGAGCAGCATTAATATTAAATTCCGCGATGCGGATAATATGGAAAAGGGTCGGCTCTCTCTAAAAAGAGAATTCAGTGATCTTGAGTACGTAGTTGATGAAGAAAAATTAATCGTAACGGGTACTTTAACCGAAGTCGCCATTCGTAATGAAAAACGTGCGGCTATTCAGCAAAACGTAACCACATTAAGAAATCGAGTTAATGAGCTTGGTGTTGCAGAGCCGGTTATTCAACGCCAGGGCGATTCACGAATTGTTGTGCAGTTACCGGGCGTTCAGGATACAGCTCGAGCAAAAGAAATTTTAGGTGCCACTGCCACGCTGGAATTCCGTATGGTTTATGGTACACCGGCTGACTGGCGTGATGCTGAATCTACTGGTCGTGTGCCATTAAATGCAAAATTATATCATGAGCGTAATGGTGATCCGGTATTGCTTAAACGGCGGGTTATTGTAACCGGCGATCAAATTAATGATGCTTCGTCGACTATTGATAGTCAATCTGGCTCGCCGGCAGTTTCTATCAGGCTGGATAGTAAGGGCGCTAAAAAGATGGGTGAAACTACCCGTGAAAATCTTAAAAAACCAATGGCAGTTGTATTTATTGAAAATAAAATACAAAGCAAAATGGTGAATGGTCAGAAAATAAAAGTACGCACACGAACTGAAGAAGTTATTAATATCGCTACTATTCAGGGGCAGTTCAGTAAAAACTTTCAGATTACCGGGCTAGGTTCAACTGAAGCAAGAGACCTTGCTCTGTTATTACGCGCAGGTGCATTAAGAGCACCGGTTGAAATTGTAGAAGAACGTACAGTTGGGCCAAGCCTGGGTAAAGACAATATTGAGAAAGGTTTCTTCTCTGTTATTGTTGGTTTCTCTTTAGTGTTGTTGTTTATGGCTGTTTACTACAAAACATTTGGTTTGCTGGCAAATATAGCTTTGACCGTTAATCTTGTTTTGCTGCTGTCTATTCTGTCATTAATTCAGGCAACCTTAACCCTGCCGGGTATTGCCGGTATTGTGTTAACAGTGGGTATGGCGGTGGATGCCAATGTACTTATTTTTGAACGTATACGAGAAGAATTAAGAAACGGCAATTCGCCTCAGGCCAGTATTTATGCAGGCTTTGAAAAAGCGGTGCACACCATTACCGATGCAAATATTACTACCTTAATTGCTGCGATTGTTTTATTCAGTTTTGGTACCGGCCCGGTTAAAGGTTTTGCTGTTACCCTTTCAATCGGTATTCTTACCTCAATGTTTGCCGCCATTATGGGAACCAGAGCACTGGTTAATTTGACTCATGGCAGTCGTAACTTAACAAAACTTTCTATATAGGCGACAGAAGTATGCAATTTTTACAGGGTAAATCAAATATTAACTTTATGGGCAAGAGTAAAGTTGCCCTCGCTATTTCACTTATTTTAATTATTATTTCAATCGCCAGTTTGATGACAAAAAATCTAAACTATGGCATTGATTTTACAGGTGGTTATCTGGTTGAAGTTTCTTATCCAGAGTCAGTTGAACTGGCGCCTGTTCGAGCAGCCATGCAAAGTAATGGTTTTGATGATGCTCAAATTCAGCACTTTGGTACGTCTAAAGATATTCTTGTGCGCCTTGCACCAAGAGAGGGTGTTAAGCAGGCGGTTATATCCGATCAGGTTGTTTCTGTTTTACAGGCTGCTTCAGATCAGCCTATTCAAATGAGACGGATTGAGTTTGTTGGCCCACAGATTGGTGAAGAATTAAGAGAGCAGGGCGGCATGGCTATGCTGATTGCTTTGTTTGGTATTCTTATTTATGTGGGTTTTCGTTTCCAGCTTAAGTCAGCTATGGGCGCTATTTTAGCTCTGATTCATGATGTGACTATTACTCTGGGTATGTTTTCTATTTTACAGATGCCATTTGATCTAACTGTTCTTGCCGCTCTGTTGGCGGTAATTGGTTACTCTTTAAATGACACCGTGGTGGTGCTGGATCGTATTCGTGAAACTTTTCGGGCGCAACGTAAAACCAATGCAAAAGAAATATTAAATTTATCAATCAATGGCACTTTGTCTCGAACCTTAATGACATCGGTTACTACCTTGCTGGTGCTGTTTGCGCTATTTTTTCTTGGCGGTGAAATCATTCATGGTTTTGCCTTTGCGTTAATTGTCGGTGTATTTATTGGTACCTACTCATCAATATATGTCGCCAGCAGTACTTTGATTATGCTTAAAATCAGTAAGCAGGATTTTCTTGAACAGGCGAAAGATGATGAGCCTGTTGATGATATGCCCTAATTAAATAGCAGTTTGCAAATACCTGGTTTTAGTCAGGAGCAATACATCGTTTGATTAATCGTGCCTGGGGACAGACCTCCGCTGTTTGAGCTCTGTCCCCCTCGAAGTGATTTGGTTCAGCCTGTGCAACCTCTAATAAAAACTCCACACTACTTTGGGTGGTATCACAACGGGGACAGAGCGCAAACAGCGCGGTCTGTCCCCAGGTAAATCAGATTTAAGATTATTACCAGCAAACTCTTCAGCAGAACAAAATCAATTCACTTTAATAAAATTTATTATTTCTGCTAGACTTTACCCAATAAAGCTCTGAATAACTGAGCATAAAATTTCGGAAATCTTTAATGAAAATAATAAGCATTTTTCTCTGTCTGGTTATTTATGTCTTTCCATTTCAGTTATGGGCAGCAGGTGCGGGTGAAGTTGAAGCCATGCAAATGCCTGCCTGGATAAAACATAATAATGGTCGTAGCGAGCCTTTAAAGCCAGGCATGCTTATTCAGTCGGGAGATCAACTTATTACAGGGGAGTTCTCGCGCCTGTTAATTCGTTTAAATGAAGGGAGCTATGTCAAACTGGGTGAAAATGCACAACTTAATTTTGACAGATTGCAGGATACTAAAGAAAAGCAGGGCTTTTTTGAGGCGCTGCTAAAAATAACAAAAGGCGCTTTCCGCTTTACCACAACAGCTTTTGGTAAAAATAAAAAACGTAATATTAAAGTCAGAATAGGTATTATTACAGCAGGCATAAGAGGGACAGACATTTGGGGGAAATCAGATTCTGAAAAAGATCTGCTGGCTCTGCTTGAAGGTAGTATATCCATGCAGCGAGATGGTGAGCCAGAATTTACCATGAGTGATCCACTTTCTTATTATCTTGTACCAGACGATAAACCAGCTGAGCCAATACAGACAATACCGCAAAATAAGCTAGCAAAGTGGGCGGCTGAAACAGAGTTGCTTGATGGTGTTGGCGTGCTTGTAAAGAATGGCAAATGGAATATTAACTTGATGTCTCTGGATAATCTGAAAGCCACCATACCTGTTAGAAAACTTTTTTCTGATTCTGGTTACGCGACTGAGGTTCAGAAGTTTATATCTCTGGGGCGTAACTGGTATCGTATAAGAATCAGTGGCTTTAAAACACGTGAAGATGCAAAAAACTTTTCCAGTTTTATTAATGGTCTGCACGGGGTTAAAAATCCGTGGATTGGCAAATCATAATTTAATCTTTGTGCTTTTCATTATAAAAAACCTGACTGCTCATTATGCTTTTTATTATTTGCATCGGAGTATGAGGGGCCGTTAAAAAAGACTGCAGCTTACCCTCAGGGTTAATTAACATAAATGCAGAGCTGTGATTCATTAAATAATCTTTATTCGTTTTTTTGTTTAGCACCGGTGCTTTTGAGAAACTCACGCTTAATTGTTGCGCCAGTTTTTTTAGCTGGTTCTGTTTACCCGTTACACCCATAAATTTCGCATTAAAATAAGTTACGTATTCTGCCAGTAATGTATATGTATCACGTTCTGGATCAACTGAAATAAAAACTATCTGTGGTGGGGTAAGATTCTGTTCGGTCATTAATTTATGAACTTGCTTAAGGGTGTTTAAAGCTGCGGGGCAGATATCCGGGCATTGGGTATAACCAAGAAATAATACACTCCAGTGTCCCTTAAGATTTTCGAGTGTAAATTGTTTCTCGTTATGATCGGTTAGATTAAATGGCAGGATAGTTTTTGCAACAGGAAGAATGACGCCCTGTATTTTAGCCGGCCTGGTTTCTTTCTGAGGCTGGTTGTAGCTTCCAAACCAGATGCCTGAGATCATGGCTGCAACAGCGGCAAGAATGAAAAGGGTATTTTTTGTTTTATTTTTATCCATAATTCGTATTTTTACACATTATTAATACTTTCTAATATTCTTATTTATTTTGGTGGGTGTGATTTTGACACAACAGGCATCAGGAATAAATGACTAGAATTGATTCAATCTATATAAGCTATCGCTTAAGTATATAATTTTATTATACATACAGTAATTTCAATTGTTCGCCGCAGGCCTACTGAGGTAGTATCCCGTCTCTGTAAAACACCATCCCAGTGAGTTGTGGTTTTTGGATAATAAAATATTTTTTCGCATTGGCGTAACAGCCTGTTTTCTTGCCTTTTTCGTTATAGTGCTGGGGGCTTATGTTCGCCTTTCAGATGCCGGCCTGGGCTGCCCTGACTGGCCCGGATGTTATGGTCAGATTACCGCTCCGGATGAACTGGAAGAAATTGCCCGAGCTCAACTGAGCCATCCTGACGCTGAAATTGATAGCGGCAAAGCCTGGAAGGAAATGATTCATCGTTACTTTGCCAGCACTCTGGGACTGCTGATTTTGTTGCTTGCCTTTTTTGCCTGGAAGCACAGGCATAATGAAAAACAGCAGATTATGCTGCCTTTGGTGCTGGTGGTGCTGGTTATTTTTCAGGGGCTGCTCGGAATGTGGACAGTCACACTGCTGGTAAAACCGACCATTGTGACATTGCATCTTTTAATGGGGCTGGCGACCCTGTCTTTGCTTTGCTGGATTATGCTTAACCATGCACGACCCTGGGCTCAGCAGCTTAACGGCTTGACCATGCCTCGATTTCTGATTCACTGGTCACGGCTGGCTCTGGTAGTTCTTGTATTACAGATTTTTCTGGGTGGCTGGACCAGTACCCATTACGCTGCTCTGCATTGTCCAGATTTTCCGACCTGTCAGGGTGAATGGTGGCCACAGACCAATTTTTCTGAAGCCTTTGTGTTTTTCAAGGAATCAGGGGTGAATTATGAAGGCGGCTCTTTATCATTAGAAGCTGCGACGACTGTACATTTAATGCACAGACTGGGGGCGCTGATCACCGCCCTTGTTATTGCAGGCCTGGCTATTACAATGTTGTTGAAGTCAGAGAATTTTGTGATTAAAAAAACCAGCATCGCTGTATTGGGTATATTGGGTCTGCAGATAATACTGGGGATTTCTAATGTTCTGCTGCAGCTGCCTATACCCATTGCCGTGGCGCATAATGGGGTAGCGACTCTGTTATTATTATCACTTATATTATTAAACTATTTAACCTGTGAACCAGCAAATAAGCTGGTGGGACAAACAACATGAACCAGCTTGTACTCAATTTATCAGGCATAAACTGCAGCCAGTATTATGCGCTGTGTAAACCTAAGGTGGTTTATCTGATCGTATTTACTGCGGTGGTTGGCATGCTGTTATCCATGCCTGGCGCGCTTCCAGTGGGAACATTTATCGCTGCTACTCTGGGCATAGGTCTGGCTTCTGCCTCCGGTGCTGCCCTTAATCACTGGGTCGATCAGCGTATTGACAACATTATGGAACGCACTCAGGGGCGTCCCTTGCCGCAGGGTGAATTATCATCTGCTTCAGCGTTGACGTTTGCTTTAGGGCTGGCCGTTATCGCTATGATTATATTGCTGGTCTGGGTGAATACACTAACAGCCATACTGACATTTATTTCTCTGGTGGGGTATGCAGTGATCTACACCATGTATCTGAAACGCAGCACACCACAGAACATAGTGCTGGGTGGAGCAGCGGGCGCAGCCCCCCCATTATTAGGTTGGACTGCAATGACAGGTGAAGTGAATACCGAAGCGCTGCTGCTATTTCTTATTATTTTCATCTGGACGCCTCCTCATTTCTGGGCGCTGGCAATTAAACGAAAAGATGAATATGCAAAAGCAGGGTTGCCGATGTTGCCTGTGACCCATGGTGTCATCTTTACCAAATGGCATATTTTACTTTATACCCTGATGCTGTTTTCAGTCAGCTTGATGCCATTTGTAATACATATGACAGGTATAGTTTACCTCAGTGGAGCCATAGTGCTGGGGGCAGGGTTTATTTATCATGCGGTAAAACTGTTTAATACAGGTAAAAGTGATGAACACTCCATGAAAACTTTTGGCTATTCGATTTTTTACCTGAGTGCATTGTTTGCTTTTTTCCTGCTGGATCATTATGCAAGAATTATTATCAGATTATTTAGCTGAAACTTAACTGTTAGCCGACTAATTAATTTAGCCTGAAAAATATACAAAACTGATAAATATATAAAGGTATTTCTTAAACACCTAATTACTAAAGAAAAAAACAGTTTTGAATTGCAGCGAAGTGCAGCTTGAGGTAGGATTCACACAGTAAAATTACAGATCAAAATATGTAAATTGATATATATCAATTTTACGAGACCAATTTTGCTGGTAAGCTCATTTGAGCAATTTTGACTGTTTAAATTTTTTGCCGGTTTTTCATATTTGAAAGGCCGAAATATAAACCCTGATTGAATAAAAATCACACATAACTCAGGGTAAATCTTAACCATTTAATAAATGAAATGAGGGGATGGATTTAGAGCATGCTTAAATCAAGAGCTGTATTGAGCGCTTTAGCAAGCCTTGTATTACTCGTATTCGCTGGCACTGCCTTTGCAGAATATAAACTGAACTTTCCGCAACCTGCTGCTCCACTTCCGCAGCAAATTTTTGATCTGCATATGCTAACCACCCTAATCGCAACCATTATTATGATTGTAATTATCGCGGTCGTTGTTTTCGCTATTTTCAAATTCCGAAAATCAAAAAATTATGATGCAGACCAGAACTTCCATGAAAGTGCATTTGGCACCTGGTCGTGGATACTGGTACCGGTAATTGTACTGGGTATAGATCTGACCATTGCTGGCTCGGCAAGTGATGCGCTAAAACAGATTGAAGATTATTCACAGAAATCCGATGTAACCATCAAGGTAATTGGTTCTCAGTGGAAATGGACCTATGAATATATGGACGACGATATTCGCGTTGTCAGTAATATGCTTTCAGAGGAAGAGGCCGGTGACAACTATCTGCGTGCCGTCGATAACCCATTAGTTTTGCCCATCAATAAACGCATTCGTTTGCTGCACACTGCGACTGATGTAATTCATGCCTGGTGGGTACCAGAAATTGCCTACAAGAAAGACGCTATTCCCGGTTACATTAATGAAACCTGGACTAACATTACTAAAGAAGGCACTTATCGCGGACAGTGTGCTGAAATCTGCGGAACGGGTCATGCGTATATGCCGATTGTAGTTGAAGCAGTAAGTCAGGAAAAATATGAAGCCTGGAAGGCGGAGAAAAAACGAGCAATGGCATCCGCACTGGCTGAAGCTTCTGCGGATAAAACCTGGAGCAAAGATGAGTTAATGAGCAAAGGTGAAGCTTTGTATAACACTAACTGTGCAGCCTGCCATCAGCCTGGTGGTGAAGGTATTCCTGGTGTATTCCCTGCACTGGCTGGAAGCAAAATGGCCACAGACGATAAAGTCGGACATATCGACATAGTGCTAAATGGTAAAACAGGTACTGCAATGTCTGCCTGGGGTGATCAGCTAAATGATTTAGAAATAGCCGCTGTTGTTACCTATGAGCGTAATGCCTGGGGCAATAATACTAACGATACTGTCCAACCTGCTGATATCAAATCAGCACGTAAATAACTGGAGAACTTAAGTAATGAATGCAGTAATTCACGAAGAACATCATCACGAAGGGCCTCCAACAGGTTATAAGCGTTGGTTGTACAGCACCAATCATAAAGACATCGGTACTATGTACCTGATCTTTGCACTGGTTATGTTATTTCTGGGCGGCGGCATGGCGATGCTTATCCGTGCAGAACTTTATATGCCCGGTCTGCAAATTGTTAACCCCGATCTGTATAACAATCTGGTAACGGATCATGCACTTATAATGGTGTTTGGTCTGGTTATGCCTGCCGCTGCTGGCATGGCAAACTGGATGATTCCTATGATGATTGGTGCGCCGGATATGGCGCTACCCAGAATGAACAATATGAGCTTCTGGTTATTACCAGCGGCTGCGATATTGCTGGTGTTATCTCTGGTTGTTCAGTTTATTCCAGGCACGGGTGTACCGGTTAATACTGGCTGGACCTTATATCCACCTCTTTCTATTCAGGTGGGTCTGGGCATGGACTTATTAATATTCACGGTTCATCTGCTGGGTATTTCATCCATTATGGCCTCTATTAATATAGTCACCACTATTCTTAATATGCGCGCTCCTGGCATGCCGATGATGAAGATGCCATTGTTTGTATGGTCATGGTTTTTCACCGGTCTGTTATTAATTATTATTATGCCGGTGCTTGCCGGTGGCGTAACCATGCTGTTGTTTGATCGCCATTTTGGTACCAGTTTCTTTGATGCAGCAGGTGGTGGTGATCCGGTTTTATTCCAGCATTTATTCTGGTTCTTCGGTCATCCTGAAGTGTATGTTTTATTACTGCCTTCTATAGGCGTACTGGGTCTGGTTATTCCTACCTTTTCGCGCAAACCATTATTTGGTTACAAGCCTTTAGTATTCTTTATGGGCTTCCTGTTTGCATTAGGTTTAGTTGTATGGGCTCACCATCAATATACAATTGGTATGTCTCTGGGTGTCACCATGTACTTTATGATAGGTACCATATTGATATCCATTCCAGTGGGGCTGATGATTTTCAATTTCATCTTCACCATGTGGCGTGGTTCTATGACATTTGAAACCCCTATGCTGTTTGCGATAGCAATTATTTTAATGTTCTCATTTGCAGGGGTGACCGGCGTAATGCTGGCCGTAGTACCGGCGGATTTGCAATATCATGATTCCTATTTTGTGGTCGCGCATTTCCATTACGCACTGATACCTGGCGCTGTATTTGGTTTATACGCAGGTGTGTTTTACTGGTTGCCGAAATGGACCGGGCACATGTATAACGAAACTCATGGCAAGATTTTCTTCTGGTGGACAACACTGTCATTTAATCTGACCTTCTTCCCCCAGCATTTCTCAGGGCTTGCAGGCATGCCGCGTCGGATCGTTGATTATAATGTTCAATACATAGAATTTAATCAGATCTCAAGTATTGGTGCGTTTGCCTTTGGTTTGTCTCATTTGTTGTTCCTCTACATCATTATTAAAACAGTGAAAGGTGGAGAAAAAGCACCGGCTAAACCATGGGAAGGTTCACAAATTGGAACACCAGGTCTTGAATGGACATTACCATCACCACCTCCGTTCCACAGCTTTACTACACCGCCAGAAGTAAAGTAGTAGTTTGAATGTAAAGTCGAAGGAGCTGTAAAATAATCTGCTGCCTTCGACTTTAGCCTGAACACTAAAATACTGGATAAAAATCATGAATGAAAATAATGAAGCTGAAAAAAAAGACATGAGCAAAGCTAATCTCTGGCTTGCTGTTGTTTTTGGCTTAATTGCATTTACAGTTGCATTAATGCCATTTTTTTATCTGACTAATGCGGTTGTGACTAAGTGAATTCAAACTCACAAAATGCAAAAACTGTCCGCTGGATGTTTTTGATCGTTGTTGGAATGTTTGGTTTTGGTTTTGCAATGGTGCCTTTGTATGACATCTTGTGTTCAGTTACAGGATTAAATGGCAGCACTACAGGACGAATAGAGGCTGCGAGTCTATTAACGTCTAAGATAGATATTAATAGAACCATTACAGTTGAATTTGATTCAACAACTAATGCAGAACTGCCATGGGAATTTTATCCTATGGTTAAAAAAATACAGATTCACCCAGGTGAAATAAAAGAAGTGAGTTATTTTGTAAAAAATAATTCAGATAAAGCTATTATCGCTCAGGCTATTCCAGGCATAACACCCTGGCAGGCAACCAGTCACTTTAATAAAACTGAATGTTTTTGTTTTACACAGCAAAAACTGGAGCCCGGTGAAAGCAAAGAGATGCCATTAAAATTTGTTATCGATGCTAATTTGCCAGAAGATTTTAATACCATAACTCTGTCGTATACATTTATGGATACAGACAGAACAAAATTAAAAAATGTTAAGGGTATTCCACAATTGCACAGTTCTCTGTGAAGTGGAAAAACTTATAAAACTATTCCTAAAAATTAAGGGGAAGACATGAGTACTGCTGAACAAGGTTACTTTATACCAGAACCCAGTCGTTGGCCTGCAATTGCAGTTGCCGGGCTATTTTTGACTGTATTGGGCATTGCATTATGGGTTAATGACATAAGTATGGGGCCAATAAGCGTCGCTATAGGCATGGCTGTAACTGTATATTTATTCTTTGGCTGGTTCGGTGATGTCATCGATGAAAGCCTGTCAAAAAAATATAATGCGGAAGTTGACCGCTCATTCCGACAGGGCATGTTCTGGTTTATTACCTCGGAAGTCTTTTTCTTTATTACGTTTTTTGCCTGTCTTTATTATTTTAGAAATATATCCCTGCCCAGTCTCGGTGGAGAAGGGCATTTAGCTGTATCTAATATACTTTGGGACGGCTTTAAATACAGCTGGCCGGTGGTTAATCTTCCTGATATTGCCGGTGGTATAAAAGGAGCTTACACACAAATAAAAGAGCCCATGGGGCCTGGCGGTATTCCGGCTTACAATACCATTATTCTGTTATCCAGTGGCGTCACTCTAACCTGGGCGCACTGGGGTCTTAAGAAAAAGAATAAATCACAGTTAATGATTGGTATGATTGCTACCGTTACACTGGGTTTGATTTTCTTTGCACTGCAGGTTTATGAATATGTGCATGCTTATTCCGAATTAGGTTTAACACTTAACTCCGGTATATACGGCTCAACATTTTATATGCTAACCGGCTTCCATGGCTTTCATGTCACCATCGGCACTATCATGTTGATAGTTATTACTGTTCGCTGTGGCAAAGATCATTTTACTTATGAAAATCATTTTGCATTTGAAGGTGTAGCCTGGTACTGGCACTTTGTGGATGTGGTCTGGTTAGGTCTTTACGTATTTGTATACTGGCTGTAACTACTCAGCTCACCCTGCATGACTTCATATCCGCGTTAGAAAATGGACATTTACGGCCTTGATGAGAAAGGCAGTAAACTCACATTTTCTGCCTTGATCTGAAGCCATGCAGGGCAACCTGAATAGTCACAGCACAGGTTATGCCTAAGCTAAATAAGTTTAAGCAGGCAATAAAAAGGCGTCTCAAATAATGAGACGCCTTTTTATTTATTAGATTATATAGTTATTATGCCAAAGACTTAACCACTAATTCCATGGGGTTCTAACTCTCCAAAATAATAGCCGGCAAATAGCATAATAAACAGGGTAATAGATAAGGTGACGCGAATCGTTAGTGAAGTGACAACGCGGTTAGTGTTACCTCCATCTTTTGCAAGAAAAAACATACCTGAACCCAGGCTAAGTAAAATTAATATGAAATTAATGACGATTAGTGTTTTAATCATTATATCTACTCAATAAGTTTTACACCTTTTTATATTAACATATTTATGCTGTTTTCAAATTATCAATTCAGATTCTCTCTTCTGGGCACCGTTCTTGGCATTATTGGGATTCTTATTTTCTCAAGTCTGGGCACATGGCAGGTATTTCGAGCCATGGAAAAGCAACAATTACAGAATGAAATGGATGTCAAGGTTCAGCAAAAAACCTTTCGGCTTGATAGAAATCAGAACAATATTGAATCCAGAAAATACTCTAAAGTAGAGGCCATAGGTCGCTATGATCAATCCAGTGAAATATTAATCGATAATATAATTTATAATGGTGAGGCCGGTTATCATGTGCTGACACCTTTTATTCTTAAAGAAGATCAGTCTGTGATTATGGTAAACAGGGGCTGGGTACCCCTTGGCCGGGATAGAAAAGTGTTGCCTGAGCTGGAATCTCCAGCAGGAGAATTGAGTATTCATGGTATAATTTCGCCGCCCAGGTCAAAGCCACCACTCATTCTAGGTGAGCTAGATACAAAAACTAAAGTCTGGCTTTATTTTGATAAAATAACATTTGAAAAAAAATCAGGCCATACAATAATGCCGGTAGTTATTTTATTAGATAAAAACGATGATTCTGGATATGTTCGAGAATGGCCAAAATACGAAGAAAAAGTCGGCATGCATATTGGTTACGCCATCCAGTGGTATGTGTTTGCATTAATTGTGCTGGCGACTTATTTAGGTGTTAATTTTAAGAAAAGACAAATTGATGACAGAAAACAAAACAATGAATAATTCGGAAAATACTCCAGTTGAGCAAAAAAAGAAAAGTAATATTACCTTTTGGGTGATGTTTGTTTTATTTGGTTTACCCTACATTGCGGCATTTTATTTTTACTTTAATCGGGATGAAATGAATCTGGGTGTAACATCTAATTATGGCACAATCATAACACCTGCAAGACCCTTGCCTGATGTTAATCTTTTAAAGCTGGATTCTTCCAGTTTTAAACTTTCATCCCTGAAAGGAAAATGGATTCTATTATCAATAGGCAGCAGTTCATGTCAGCAAGATTGTGTTGATAATCTATATAAAATTAGACAGATTAAAAAAGCAGTTGGGCAGGAATACAAAAGAATCACTAAACTTTTCTTTCTTAAAGATCAGAGCAATATTGAGTCTTTTAAGCAGTTGTTAAAAGAATATCCTGGTATGGATGTCATTGTTCCATCAGGTAAAGATTATGAAAATTATTTACTGAATTTTTCATATGAAGAAAGCAAAGTTGAAGACAGTATTTTTATCATTGACCCTCTGGGTAATTACATGATGACCTATCCTAAAGGTGCTGATGCTTCTAAGATTCTTAAAGATATTGAAAGGCTGTTACAAGTTTCAAAAATTGGCTAATTAAATAAAATCACCTACAGGAAAGTAATTAATTATAAGGTGGACAGGCTACAAACTGTAGCTAATACACTATTCCTGTACGTTCTGAGGTTGACTGCTATTGCCTTGTGTTACCTCTTATAGCTCCTATTACTTATTTTTATAATGCCCCGCATATAAATTAATTTTAATTGACCGGGAAGATAATAAGTGGAGTATATAAAGTGTATATAAAAATGTATATGAGGAGGATAGTGTAATGACACCTATCATGTTTTTTATAATTGTGGCATTTCTGGGTACGGTTGCTGTGTTGATGGCCGGTGGTGTGTCTATGGTTCGCGGTGGTAAATTCGATCTGGCTCATTCAAATGAATTTATGCGTGGGCGAGTATTTATGCAGCTAATGACCCTGGCGCTTGTGCTAATCGCCATTTTTATGTGGTGACAGCTTGAGTGATTGAAATGATGAGCCTGGAGCAGACTTGTCCTGCAAGTCTGCTATGGATTTGTGCGCTCATCAGTCCACATACTGCGTATCATGACAATTAAAAACAGTACTCCGCCAATAATAGATATTAATCCACCCAGTCCCATCATCCCCATACCGATAACTTCAGGCAGACTGTCCAGCCCCTGAGCTGCTCCCGCTGTTTTTCTTTGCACGCCATAACCACCAGACCAGGCCAGGCCCAGTATGTGCATAAGTTGTCCACCGGCATATATATAGGGCTGTACTCGTGCCATTTTCCATACAGGTTTTTTATAGCCAAGTTTCGGTAACAGGTAATAGGCTACCCCCATAAAGGCTAAAGTCACGCCAACAATAGAGCCATGATAATGAGCGGGAATAACGACATTTATGCCTTCTATTAAAAAACCAATTATTCCCCCGGCGGCAAATAGAACAATGGAACTTATCAGAGCACCTTTTGCTGCGCTGGTTTCGTTATTGCGAGCAAGCTTTAAACGTAAAATTGACCACACAACAATTAGGCCAAGGGGCAGAGAGGTTAGTCCTCCATATTTCATTAAGCTGGTGAATTGTGTTAAATGTTCAGCAGAAAGTACGTCATAAGAAATATATATAATCAGCGCATAAATCAGTGGTAATAAAAGCAGAACAAAAAGCCATTTTAAAACCACAGTATTTGCAGCTGGTTTTGCACCCACAAAACTTAACAGGAGCAGCCATGAAAATAATAGAAAGGTAGTGTGGCTAAACTGTAATATATGGCCGCTACCCCAGAACAGATGTTCATAATAACTCAGGTTTTCAATATTAGTGGATAAATTCAACCATGAAACAAAAAGCGCAATGATGGCTGCCAGGGTAAAGATTGCAGCAATATATGGCGCTACTTTAGTTATATCTGAGCCATCGGGTAACACGCATAAAGCCCGTAAGCATTGAATGAATACACCTAGAGTAAATAATCCTGTTCCCCATAAAAACAGAGAGTGTTGTAGCACGGGTATGTAATTATTTATCAGCGGTTTGCCAGCACCAAGAAAAGGCGAGGCGACAAGTACAATGGTTCCAGTAATAGCCAGGGCGAAGGCCAGTTTTTCTAGCAGTATGTATTTTCCCCCGGCATAGATGCTCCAGAACACACAGGAAAATGACATAAACCAGTAAAGCACAGATAAATTTACATGCACAACTAATGCAGTGTGAAAAAAATCAATCCAGGGGATGATCTCCTGCACACCGGGTGTGCGGGACAGCACAAGGAGTAGTGAAAATAGGCCGGCGGCAATAAGAGAAGCTACGCCCAGCTTAAGCCATGATGATGTAAAAGGTGATTTAATATCAGATATGTGAATATTCATTGTTTTATAGTGTATTTTTTAGATACGTGATTTTAGTTATAAATTTATCTATACACAATAATTCAGGTTAAATTTATTGATGTTTTTAGTATTTGTTTTAACAGGAAGTAAATTGAGAAAATCAGATTATAGTAGGAATGTTTTTAATGCCGAAAAATTTTAAAGCCCTGAGCGAGCGAACTAAAAAGAGGAAACGATAGAAAAAGCAGGATCAGCCATTTTCAGTTGCATTATTTTCATGATTGTCTTCTTCCAAAGACTGATTGAAGATAATGACCATAATAAGAGTCGCGGCAAATAATACTATAAAGCTAAGGCTTAAAACCGTTGTGCTGCTAATAAAGCTCATGGTCAGTAAAAAAAGCAACACGATGCAACTGGTACAATGTTTCATAATATTGATGAGTTTAAACATAACATGGGCACCTCAATACAAAATGTCCAGATAATTTACAGGATAACCCAGCAAAGCTGCTTGAAGTAGATCTCAGTTTCACCACCATAATTAGTTCTGTATGGATTATGTGAAATGGATCAAATCTGGAATTTAAAGAATAGCCTGGCGGTTGATATTTGAAAAATAGAAGCATCCATGCGATAGTAGCCCCGATGAAGTCACCGGCACTCATACTATTTATCATATTCAACTTGCTGACCATTAGCCTGGTTTCGGCATCGAATATGTATGAAGATGAAGTAAATGATAAACATCATGCACAAATACATGATGACACATTGAATAGCGCACCCGCGAGCTGTGTCGATGAATCCAGTTGTGATCATTTTTGTCACATATCTGCCCATATGGTGGGTTTTATTACTCACGTGACATCGCTGTCAACGGTCGATGCATCAATGGTTGTGGCTATTCAGGATGAAATATTCCACTCCTTAAGCCTTGACCCTCCCTCGCAGCCACCCCGAGCCTGATTTAAGCGTTATAACACACTGCTGTGAAATGCTTGCAGTGAACAGTTGTTTAATAATTTAAATCAGGACTACCCCATGAAGATTTTAAAGCCCCGGCAATTTGCTGTATGGGTATTATTACTTGCTATACCATCGTTAACCGCAGTGGCGGCACAAATCACTGAAAAGAGTATGGCTATTTCCCAGCCTCTGGTCAGCTTAATTAAAAAACATCTTGCCGAAAACCCGGAATTACAGGCTCTAAAGGCTGAATTGCAGTCTACTAAAGCCAGCCTGCGAGCGGCAGATCAGGCAGTTTATAACCCGGAGATTGAATTTGACTATGAAGACACAGATGTTAAAACCAAAAGTGTCGGTCTCAGTCAGACCATAGACTGGGGAGACCAGCAGGGCAGCCGTACAGCGGTAGCAGAAGCTCAGTTGATTGGAGCCAGAGCTAATTATGAAGCGGCTACTCAGTCATTTATCAGCAAATTGCTCACTGGTTTTGCCGAGCATCAGACCGGCAGTGAGCTGGCAGGTCTTAGTCAACAGACATTAAAATTAATGCAGGAATTCAGGCAGATTGCGGAGCGTCGTTATCAGGCGGGTGATTTGAATCAGGTGGAGCTGAACCTGGCTCGACTGGCTTACAATCAGGCTTTGATGGAGCAGGCTAACACCCTGTCTAATGCAACAGAAGCCCGTGAAAAACTTCGTGCCATACTGGGTGCATTACCATCTCCACTGCCTGTTTTACCTGAGCAGTTACCTGAACCCGCACTCAGCAATGACCTTGAAGCTTTTCTGCAACAATTACCAGTTATTCGTACTCAGCTTGCTGAAGTACAGGTTAGTCGACAACAGGTGGCGTTACGTAAAAGCGAAAAAGCATGGGACCCAACCATCAGCGTTTCAGCGGGTTCAGATGGAAATGAAGATCTGGTCGGTTTTAATCTCAGGATTCCACTCAATATTCGCAACAGTTTCAGTGCCGAAGTAGATGCAGCGCAACAGGATCTGATTGTCAGTGAACAACGGGCGCAGCTGGCTTACCGTAATACACGGGGCACACTGATTGTTACCACCGAGCGTTATCGTAATTTATTAAACGCATGGAATAGCTGGCGTAAGCACAGCCGTGACAGTGTCAGTCAACAGTTAAAATTAATTAAACAACTCTGGCAGGCTGGCGATATCAGTGCTGCCGACTATTTGTTGCAACTTAAACAGGCGCTGGAAACACAGGGCACCGGTCTTGAGTTACGCAATCAGCTTTGGCAGGTCGCTTTCGACTGGATGAGTCAGACTGCCAGCATTGATAACTGGCTGAATATCGAAATTAATTCAGCAGCAAAGAATAAACAGGAATAATAAAAATGAATACTAAAACATTACTTATGCTGCTTTTGCTTGGCAGCGCATTAACTAATATGAATATGGTAACGGCTGCGGATGATCATGATGAAAAACATGAAGAAGCAGCTGAAGAATCTCACGCTGATCATGATCAACATGCTGAAAAAGCCAAAGGGCATCACGGTGAAGAAGAGCACCATGAAGACGGTGAAGAGAATCATCAGGATGATCATGGCGATGAAGATAAACATGACGATGAAGATGAAGATGAGCACGGTGGCGAAGATAAACATGATGAAGCAGAAGGTGGTCACGGCGGTCATAATGAGCACGATGAAGAAGGCGTTACCAAACTCAGTAAAGCTCAAATGGAAAAAGCAGGCATTGCTACCAGGGTTCTGCAACCTCAACTTATAAATGCCGCTATTAAAGCGCCGGGAGAAGTAGGCTTTAATACATATAAAACCGCGTCTATTACACCACGTATTTCTGCACAGGTAATCGATCGTCATGTTGTGCTGGGTGAAGTGGTAAAAAAAGGCCAGCCTCTGGTAACACTTTCCAGTGTTGAAATGGCAGAAGCCCAGGGTAATCTGCTGGTGGTTGATCGTGAATGGAAGCGAGTTAAAAAACTGGGTCGTAAAGTAGTTTCTGCACGCCGGCATACTGAAGCCAAAGTTAAATGGGAGCTTGCAAAAGCAAAAGTTAAAGCTTATGGCATGACAACAAAACAAATCGAATCACTGATTGCCAGTGAAGATTTTTCCCGTGCAAATGGCCGCTTTGAACTGGTTGCCCCCAGTGGCGGCACTGTCTTAAAAGAAAATTATATTTTAGGTCAGCAGGTAGAACCTGGCAAAGAACTTATTCGCATTACCGATGAAGCCAGTCTCTGGGTTGTTGCTAATGTATCTCCAGCCGTTTCTCATGAAATTAAAGTTGGCAATAATGCCAGTGTAAAATTTAATGCAGCAATATTTCCTGCAACAGTGGCACAAATTAATCACTCTCTGGATGAAATAACCCGCACCACAGGTATTCGTTTATTAGTTGAAAATGTGAATGATGCATTGCATCCCGGTCTGTTTGTCGATGCACAAATTGAAACATCAAGTCATTCAAAAGCGTTAGTTGTGCCAGAAGCGGCAGTGTTACGCAGCCCGGATGGTGACTGGCAGGTTCTGGTCGAACAGGATGAAGTGGGTGAATTCAAAGGTGTTGAAATTAAATTGCTTCGTGTAACTGATGGCCAGGCCATTATTAGTGGTATAAAAGCTGGCACTACCGTTGTTGTTGAAGGTGCTTTTTTTGTTCAGTCTGAGCTGGCGAAAGGCGGCTTTGAAATCCATAACCACTAGGGCGACATCATGTTAAATAAATTAATAGATATGGCGGTTGGTAGCCGCCTGCTAGTGATTATTGCTCTATTGGCAATGATGGTTGGCGCAACGATGGTTTTACCAAAACTAAATTTAGATGCATTTCCTGATGTCACGAATGTGCAGGTGCAAATTAATACTGTTGCACGAGGCCTGGCCGCAGAAGAAGTAGAGCAATTAATTACTTTCCCAATCGAAGCGGTAATGTACAGCTTGCCCGATGTTGAAGAAGTACGTTCAATTTCCAAAACGGGTTTGTCGGTTATCACGGTAGTGTTTACAGAAGGCACAGATATTTATTTTGCCCGCCAGCTGGTTTTTGAGCGCCTGCAAACTGCCCGTGAAGAAATCCCCGAAGGCATTGGAACACCAGGCATTGGCCCGAACTCATCAGGTTTAGGACAGGTTTATCAGTATATTTTGCGTGCTGATGATCCAGTGAAATATAACGCAACCACACTGCGTAGTTATAACGACTGGATAGTAAAACTGTTATTAATGCCGGTTGGTGGTGTGACTGAAGTATTATCTTTTGGTGGTGAAGTTCGCCAGTATCAGGTGCAACTTATTCCCCAGCGTCTGTTAGCTTATAACTTAACCGGTGATGATGTTGCTGAAGCGGTAGAAGAAAATAATCGTAATGCCGGTGGCTGGTATATGGATCGCGGTGATGAGCAATTAGTTATCCGCGGAGTTGGCTGGGTACGCAGTGGAGAAGAAGGGCTGCGTGATATTGGTAATGTTCCGTTGAAAATTGTTGATGGTGTTGCGGTAAAAGTAAAAGATGTTGCCAATGTTGGCTTTGGTGCAGAAATTCGCCAGGGTGCTGTTTCTATTACGCGACGTGATAAAAATGGCAATCCCGAAGCCCTCGGCGAAGTCGTAGCCGGTGTTGTGTTAAAACGTTTAGGAGCAAATACAAAAGCGACTATTGATGGCATTGAATCAAAAATGGCCGCGATTAGAACGGCTTTACCCGAAGGCGTAACTATCGAGCCATTTTATGATCAGGCCAGTCTGGTTGATCAGGCAGTGGACACGGTTGTTACCGCATTATTACAGGCATTTGTTTTAATCATAATTATACTGCTGTTATTTATGATGAATATTCGTGCCACAATTCTGGTGCTGCTGTCTATTCCTATCTCAATTGGTCTGGCACTTATGGCTATGGCTTACTGGAATGTGTCGGCTAACCTGATGTCACTGGGAGGTCTGGCAATTGCTATCGGGATGCTGGTCGATGGTTCGGTAGTAATGATGGAACATATATTTAGTCATTTGAGTCGACCGGATGCAGAACATGAAGCCTACGTAAAAAAATCGGTTGCACTGAATGATGCTGATCCTTTTGATGTGAGTCATGATGGTCACGGTATGGCAATGCGAATTCAGCAGGCTGCAAAAGAAGTTGCGCGCCCTGTTTTTTTTGCAGTGCTTATTGTGACTATTGTATTTGCGCCATTATTTGCGCTGGAAGGTGTAGAAGGAAAAATGTTCCAGCCGATGGCGATTTCTATTTTGCTGGCGATGTTAGGCGCATTAATTGTTGCGCTTCTGGTGATTCCTGCACTGGCTACTTATATGTTTAAAAGTGGTGTAGTAGAAAAAGAAAGCCCAGTGTTACGACCGATAGAAAAACAGTATCGATTGCGTTTAAAGCAGGCACTGGAAAATAAGCGGTTAGTTGTGACTAGCTCGATTGTGCTATTTATAGGTTCACTAATTTTAGTGCCATTTTTAGGTACTGAATTTGTACCTGAACTGGAAGAGGGTACGCTCAATATTCGAACAACTTTGGCGCCGTCTTCAAGCCTGGCAACATCGTTAAAAGTAGCATCTAAACTGGAAGCGGCACTGCTGACTTTTCCTGAGGTTATTTATGCTACCAGTCGAGTGGGTCGTGCAGAAATTGGTGGAGATCCGGAGCCTGTATCTAATGTAGAAACTTTTGTTGGTTTATTACCAGTTAGTGAATGGACCAGTGCATCGAATCGGCAGGAGCTGCAAAAATTGATGGAAGAAAAAATGTCTGAACACCCCGGTCTGTTGTTTTCATTTTCGCAACCGATTGCAACCCGTGTTGATGAATTGCTTTCCGGTGTTCGTGCTCAACTAGCCATAAAACTGTTTGGAGCAGATTTAGATATACTGGCGAAAAAAGGCAGTGAAATTGAAGCACTGGTTAAAAAAGTAGAAGGCACACGGGGTGTGGCGATGGAACAGATCGGTGGTGAAGCACAATTATCTGTACGTCCCGACCGTGACAAACTGGCACGTTATGGCATTCCGGTTGCACAGGTTATGGATTTAGTAGCTGATGCGATTGGCGGGCGAACGGCTGGTCAGGTTATTAAAGGCAATGAGCGTTACGATATTTATGTGCGTCTGGGCGAAGAGTATCGCAATAATATTGAAGCTATTCGCAGTCTTATTTTACAGGCGCCGGGAGGTGCATGGGTAAAATTAGGTGATGTTGCAAAGGTTGCCATTGAAACTGGCCCGCCACAAATTCGTCGCGATGATGTGCAGCGCCGAGTGGTTATTCAAAGTAATGTTGAAGGTCGTGATATGGGTGGTTTAGTGGCTGAGTTGCAACAACGCATTGATGATGAAATTGATATGCCGCCAGGTTATACCGTAGTGTTTGGTGGGCAGTTTGAAAATCAGCAACGGGCACAGGCGCGGTTAATGATTGTTGTACCAATTTCACTGGGGCTGATATTTTTAATGCTATACTTTGCCTTTAATTCAGTAGGTCAGGCATTATTAATTATGCTTAATGTGCCGTTGGCATTAATTGGTGGCATAGCCGGATTATTTATTTCAGGTATGTATTTATCGGTTCCGGGTTCCATAGGCTTTATCACTCTGTTAGGTGTGGCGGTGTTAAATGGAGTGGTAATGGTCAGCTCAATTAATCAGCGTGTAGAAGATGGCCGGTCAGTAAGTGACAGCGTGTTTGAAGGTGCGTTATCTCGCTTGCGCCCTGTGTTAATGACAGCGATTACTTCAGCGCTGGGTTTGATTCCATTATTACTTTCTACTGGTATTGGTTCTGAAATTCAGAAACCATTAGCGACGGTAGTAGTGGGTGGTCTGGTAAGTGCAACATTTCTAACCTTATTTGTTGTGCCCGTTTTGTATGAAACTTTTTCCAGAAAAAAATATAAACCCGAATAGGAATATTTCTGACTAAATCAGAAGCAGCTTCAATAACTTTGCTTCTGATTTTTCAGAGATATTTATAATATTTATGGTATTAAACTGTAGAGGTGCAATATGAAAGCATTATTAATATTATTCTCTTTGGGATTTGTTTTTTCTTCAGTAGCGTTTGCTAAAGATGTGCATTCAAAAGATATTACAGTCTATAAAAATCCACAGTGTGGCTGCTGTAATAAATGGATAAGCTATCTAAAAAAGAATAACTACAATGTAATTGAAAAAAATACTCGTGATGTACTGGCAGAAAAGAAACGCCTGGGTGTGCCTGAAAAACTGGCCGCCTGTCATACTGCTGTTATTGATGGCTATATTGTAGAAGGCCATGTAACAGACCGTGATATTAAACGGCTGTTACTGTTTCGCCCGAAAATAAAAGGTATTGCAGTACCCGGTATGCCTGTAGGAACACCCGGTATGGAAGGCAGCATCAGAGAGCCTTATAGCACAATGAGCTTTGACAAAGAGGGCAATATTAAGACATTTGTTAAGCACTGAATCTCATTACCTATTGCTGGCAGTAGAGCGACTGACAAACAGGTCGCTTATTGATCCAGAGCATTTTTCTAGCGCATATTAAGCTTCATTATTCCAGATATATCATTATTTGCTTATGCTTTTCTGGAAATCTCTTTATTATGGTAATGATAATTGTTATCATTACCATCTTTACTCATATAGCTCTGGAACCGCTCTAATTATGAAAGCACTGGCTTATCTTCTTCTGGCTTCACTTTTTGTATTTACCAAACCGTTGATGGCAGATACACAGCAATTATTACAGTTAATTGACTATGTAGGTGTTGATTACAGAGGCGCTGTGGTAAATGGAAAGGTTATAAACAAAGCGGAATATGCTGAGATGCTGGATTTTTCTGCGGGCATTTCCCAGCAACTCCTGGACTTACCCGAGCCTGCTACATCTTCATCAGATAAGGTTAAATCTGAATTAGTTGAGCAGTCTAAAACCCTGTCTTTGTGGGTAGAGAAAAAAGAATCGGCTGATAAAATAAGCCAGCTAACATCACAAATGCACCAGAAAATTATTACCGCCTACCAGATAAAAGTCGTCCCTCGTAAACAGCCAGATTTGAAAAAAGCAAAACAGCTTTATACTGAACAATGTGCTTCATGCCATGGAGCAGAAGGTTTTGGCGATGGCCCTGCTGCTGTAAATATGGATCCACCCCCCATTAGTTTTCGTGATAAAGAACGTTACCAGCAGCGCACTTTATACGGTTTGCATAGTACGATTAGTCAGGGCGTAACTGATACAGCTATGATGGCATACAACCAGTTGAGTGATGAAGATCGCTGGTCACTGGCTTTTTATGTGGGGGGGATGGCGAATGAAGCAGAAGCACTGAGTGTTGATATCAGTGATAGCCCACTGCTTAATATTAGTAAGCTGACCATTACTACACCAGATCAGGCCGCTGATTTTTATGGTGATAAAGGTGCAAAAGCCATGGCTTATCTTCGTCATCATCCGGAGGTGTTTTTTGATAAAGAATCCAAGCTTGCATTCGCCCGACAACGTCTTGCTGATGTGATTGTCGCTTATAAAAATGATGATCATAAAAAATCTTACCAGTTAGCAGTAGAAGCATACCTTGAAGGTTTTGAACTGGTCGAACAAAATATTAATGCTTTTGATAAACCCTTACGTCTTGAAATAGAAGTTCTAATGACAGGGCTGCGTAATAAAATTCGTGGTGGTGAAAGTATTCAGATTATAGAGAGTGAAATAAAACTGATTAATGAAAAGCTGAATATTGCTGAAAATTTGCTAGACAGTAATAGTTTGTCCGGCGGTGCTGCTTTTGCCAGTTCATTTTTTATTCTACTACGAGAAGGTTTAGAGGCATTATTAATTGTGGCAGCCCTTGCTGCTTTTCTAGTACGCACTAAACGACAGGATGGTCTGCGTTATATTCATTTTGGCTGGATCAGTGCGCTGGCTTTAGGTTTGCTGACCTGGTGGGCTTCCATTTCTTTAATTAATATTTCTGGTGCATCCCGTGAGATAACCGAAGGTGTCGCGGCTATTGTCGCTACTCTAGTTTTACTTTATGTTGGATTCTGGATGCACGATAAAACCAGTGCTGCCAAATGGAAAAAATTTATCGATGACAGTATGCATAAAGCATTAACATCTGGCACTTTATGGACTTTAACCGGATTATCATTTATCGCCGTGTATCGTGAAGCCTTTGAAACTATTTTATTTTACCAGGCATTGTGGGCGCAAACTAATGAAGCGAGCCAGTCTATGGCATTAAGTGGTTTTATTTCTGCCGTTGTTGTTCTGGCTATACTCGGCTGGTTAATTATGCGTTATAGCGTGCGTCTGCCGCTACGACAGTTTTTTGCAGTAACAGGTGGTTTAATGTTTGTGCTGGCAATAATATTTGCAGGTAAAGGTATTGCTGCATTACAGGAGGCAGGATTGATTGTATCCAGTCCGGTAAGTTTTTATCGTATAGATTTATTAGGTGTGTATCCGAATCTTCAGGGTTTACTGGTTCAGTTGGGATTAATTATTCTCGCTGTAATTTTGTGGAATAAAAAATCCACTAAATCTTAATGAACGGGCATAATCATCACGGTATCGATTCAAGACGCATTGGTGTTGCTTTTTTTCTTAATTTTGCGTTTACTATCATTGAATTTATTGGTGGCATTTTAACAAATAGCACGGCCATCATGGCGGATGCTGTTCATGATCTTGGTGATACAATTTCTATTGGCTTTTCCTGGTGGTTAAGCAAAATTAGTCGCAAACATCCGGATGATGCTTTCACTTATGGTTATTACCGTTTTTCCCTATTAGGTGCATTGGTTAACGGGGTGGTGCTGGTTATTGGTTCCATGTGGGTATTGTCACAATCTTTACCCAGGTTGTTGTCGCCAGAAATGCCCGCTGCTGAGGGTATGTTCTGGCTGGCTATCCTGGGTGTCAGCGTTAATGGTTTTGCTGCCTGGAAGTTGAGTAAAGGCAAAACCTTAAATGAGCGTGTATTAAACTGGCATTTGTTAGAGGATGTGCTTGGTTGGCTCGCAGTACTTATTGTTAGTATCGTATTGTTATTTGTTGACTGGCCGATTCTTGATCCAGTGCTTTCTATCGCATTTACTCTGTTTATTCTTTTCAATGTTTTAAAAAATACTTACCGAACAGTAAAAATATTCCTGCAGTCTGCGCCTGATGATGTAATGTTGAATGAGATTCGTATTAAACTCAATAAGCTCGATCATGTTAATGCTATTCATTCTATGAATTTATGGTCCCTGGATGGTGAGCGTAATGTGCTTACTGCACACTTTGAAATTGATCAGCCACTTTCAGCTAGTGAACAAAAAACAATCAAACAGGATATTAGAAAACATCTTTCTGGTTTTTCTCTGGCATATACAACTATAGAGTTTGAATTTCCAGATGAATATTGTAGAGATGACTGAGCTTATTATCTATTTATAATTGTTTAGCCAGGCAATTAATTCACTTTCAGGCAATGCTTTGCTGAAGAAAAACCCCTGAACCCTGTCGATATTGAGTAGCATTAAATCATCCAGTATTTCCTGGTTCTCTACGCCTTCTGCAACAACCAGGCAGTCAAGGTTGTGTGCTAATTCAATTATTGTTTTAACAACGGCCTTGTCGGTAGAATTTTTACACATGTCAAAAATAAAACTTTTATCAATTTTTAATGTATCAACGGGCAGGTTTTTAAGATAACTGAGGGACGAAAAACCAGTGCCAAAATCATCAATGGCCAGTTTTATTCCAGTATCATTTAGTTTGCCCAGTATTTTTCTAGCTCTGACCAGGTTAAGCATTAAAGCACTCTCTGTTATTTCAAGTTCAATATTTGATGCATTAATGTTATGAGTGGTTATTATATCTATAATTTCTTCTGGCAGAGAAAAATCCTGTAAACAATAAACAGAAAGATTAATATTTATATTAAAGTGATGACCTTGTTGATTCCACCGGCTGTAATGTTTTAAGGCATTTTCAGTAATCTGCAAGGTTAATTCACGAATTAATCCCATTTGCTCTGCCATAGGTATAAATTCACTGGGTGAAATATCACCTAATTCTGAATGATGCCAACGTGCAAGCGCTTCAACTGCGATTACTTTATTTTTTTTGTAATCAATAATGGGTTGATAATGGTTGATAATTTTATTCTCATCAATTGCATTGCGTAGATCATTCATTAGTTGTAGGCGACGAACACTATGAGTGTTTTGTGCAGGATCATATATGGCATAACCAGATTGAGATTTTTTTGCCTGGTACATAGCTATATCAGCAAACTGCATAAGTGCTTTTAAGCTATCGCCATGATCTGGGTAAAGCGCTATACCAATGCTTGCCTTACTTTCTGTTGATACATTATTGATATGATAGTGTGGCTTCATCGCCTGCAATATACGATTGGCACATAGCTCTGCTCCAGCCAGATCTGTTTGTGGTAGTAAAACTGCAAATTCGTCACCACCCAGTCGAGCGATAGAATCATTGTCTCGAATTGATTCGGAAAGACGGGAACTTACCAACTTTAATAATTCATCTCCAAATTGGTGACCTAAAGTATCATTAACCTCTTTAAAACGATCAAGATCCAGTAGAAATAGTGCAAAGGTTTTTTTGCTTCTTGCTGATTGTAGTAAAACCTGTTCCAGGCGATCAGCCAGTAGTGTGCGATTAGGTAGTCCGGTTAAGTTATCATGCAATGCCATGCGTTTTAGCTGGTCATTCTTTTTGTCCAGTTCACGGGATATCTTTGAGCTTAATAGCAGACTGATCCATACAGCTAGCCAGATAATAATAAAACCGGAGCTAATTAATCGTAGTCTGAGAGTAGATGCAATTTGTATTTCTTCATTGTGAGCTGGTTCCAGCATGATTAACTGATAACTGTTGTCAGGTAATTCACTGATAGCCCAGTAATACTGAGTATTATTTATTTCAATTAAGCCATGTTTGTCTTTATCGTTATAAGCTTTATTTAGATTTTTTTCGATGATATCAAAATTCTGAATAGTATTTCCTGCGGTATATAAAATGCGTTTATCTTTCTGAATAATTAATATAGATTTTGGTGTAGAAAATCTTTGGCGTAACTCCTCAAGATAAATTTCTGAAACAGTGGCATTGCCCGGCAGAGTAATACGTTCAGCAATTTCACGATTCAGATATTGCAAAAATATGGTTAGTTGATCTCCTCGGCTTTCGGTGATTTGTCGGTAAGCTAGAAAACCAAAAACCAGCTGAGAAAAAATTGTAATTCCAAGAATTGATAATAAAATTTGTGTTCTTAATTTCATACTAAAAATATATATTCCAGAATACCTGAGTGTCTTTAATTATTAAAAGTTATCAGCTTTGCAACAAACAGAGGTAATAATTTCTTTTTTAGTAATAACCTTTTTTAGTAACAACAATTAGTATTGAGAGTGGATTAATTTTAAAAATAAAAAAATAGTTAGACATTATTTCGATGACAGGTGTTGATTTTTGTAAGCGAATATAATGGGCAATATCTGACCAGTGCAATAACTAAATTTAATACGCCTAAGGTGCCAATAATATAGGAGCTCAGAGGATCCTGGATAAACTCTTCATTAATCAGTCCTATATATATCAGTCCCAGGCTTATGCCTATGCGTAGTATTTGATCAAGTCGGCCTATATTCTTACTCATGTCGCTGGCTCCTTCCATATATTAGGCTGCTCTAATATATGGAAATAATTACATTACGTATATTGTTAAATAAATGCTTGCAGCTGCATAAAATTATAGCTCATTTAATAAAAATAGGGCGCTATTGCGGAACAATATATTAGCAAGATACCATTAATAACCTTATTTAATATGGTATTCGCTATGTGTCAGAGATTATCTGACAATCATGTTGAGTTAATCTAAAGATGCGCTGGCGTAGCTATATCAATTTCTGTGCTGGGGTGTATTTTAAAAGTTAAAATGGCCTTTCTTTTGCTTGTGCAATTCAGTTTTTCTTTTGATCTTTTTTCAAAGAGAAATCATGTAGCCTGTATCGAAACAGTAATAATTCTAAATATATTAAACTACTTTAATATTACTTAGTCTCTGCTTCATTCAATGGGAGTAAATTGAATCGTGCGGCAACATTTTTAAACGATTTACCATGTTGTACCTGGCGGATAGTTGATAAAACACTTTCTGTTGGTTGCAAATTGGTAACGGCTGAAAGCCTTCTGTGAAATGGATAAGATTTGTTTTTCAGGTTTTTAGCTGAGGCTTTAATATTATTTATTTTAATGGCTTTAACATTGCTGCCTTCACCGAACTCCCAGGTTGATCCTATGTGACCTATGGATGTATCAAAATCAGTGACCAGCTTTACCATTTCTTCTGCACTTGAAACATCAAGGCGCTTTTTAACGAAATCGCCAGCACTTGGTAAAATGGTTTTCCAGTGGCCAGGGCGTTTTTTGCAGTGCAGCCGGGTTACTACTACTATAGGCTTATCCCAGCCACCTACGGTTTTCCAGCTGGTAATTTTGCCACTAAAAATAGAACGCACCTGTTTAGTGGATAAGTTTTTAACAGGATTATTTTTATTGACCAGAATTAGAATTGGCTCATCAGCCAGTGGGTATATTTTTATTTTTTTATTATCAAGTTCATGCTGGCTTAATGGGCAACAGACAAAACCAAAAGTCTGATTACTAATAGTGCTTTGACTGGCCAGCTTTATGCCTGCATTACAGCCCATGCCTAAATTTGAATTTTTTCCAAATAGTTGCAGTTTCTTTCCTGATGACTGTTCGAGTTCATCTTTTAACGAATCAAATATAACCCAGGCAAAATGTGCACCTGCTCCAACAATAGTGTCTGCCTGTTCTTTTTTGCTTTCGGCCAGCGCACTGGTGGAGCAGGAAAAAAACATTAACAGAAATATATAGAAGGATTTTTTTGAAAAAATGGATACCTGATTCATAACCGACACACCTGAAATTTTATGAGATTTTAAACAAAATCTTGTTTAACGAGTTTTGTATTGTTATCAGTTAAAATTACCTTACCCAAAAAATATGATGACTAAAATGAAGGACTATCATAATTAATCTGATATTCTTGCAGGTAATTCCAGGTACTTTAATTAAGTATCTTACAGAGAGCAAGCATAGTGGATACATGCTATTTGTCAATTTAATAAGAGAAACAGGCTTAGCCAATATCAACAAACTGTAATATAAGTATATATTATTATTGAGAATAATTCATTATGTGAGCTTATGATATAAAGAATTATTAATGGTGCAGCTCAGTTGAGTTCAGAATTAAGGTGACTTAGACCAGACTGTTTGCAGTAAATGGCTTTTAGGAAGTGATATAAGTTTATTGTGTAAGTATATGAAAAATATTGATTTTAGCCCTAACTATCAGAATTTTACTGATTGGTTTGTGAGTGACTTTTAGCACGGAGTTTGTGTGGTATTCTTGGCTGAAATAATAAATGCCTGAATTAAACCCCGCATGCAGTGTTTGCAGCAATATTAATTCGTGGTTAATGCTACTTACCCTAATATGTAAGTGCCTAAAAAGGTTGTTCACTGAGCCATGGAAACATTAACAAATACTTTAGAGCAGTTACAGGTACAGTACCCGAAAGCAGAAAAGTTTCTAAACTCTGATGCTTCGAATATATTCAAGTCTGCCAGGCAATGCAGAATCCCTGCCGGAACACGTCTGTTTCGTGAATCTGAGCGCTGTAAGACTTTTATGTGGTTGCTCGATGGTTCAGTTCGTGTTTTTAAAAATTCATCAGCTGGTCGTGAAATTACTTTATATCGTGTTGATCCGGGTGACCTGTGTGTGCTCAGTTTACAGAGCCTGTTGTCTGGAGATGGATTTCCTGCAGAAGCAGTAGCAGAGACAGACCTGTTTGGGTTGTCCTTAAGTCAGCCTGATTTTGATGCGGCAATTGATGATTCGAAAGTATTTCGAAATTATCTGCTTAAGTTTTTATCACAGCGCATCAGCGATGTTGTGCAGCTGGTATCAGAAGTTACTTTTCAGCGTCTTGAGCTTCGTCTTGCATGTGCTTTAGGTCAGTTATTTGAGCGTTCAGGTTGCAAACCCTTATTTATAACACATGCACAGCTGGCAAGAGAATTGGGTACAACCCGTGAAGTTATAAGTCGAATGTTAAAAGAATTAGAATATCAGAAATGTGTACGACTATCCCGTGGTGAAATAAGTCTTGTGTCAAAAGAAAGCCTGGAATGGTTTAGTCGTTAGCATAATCTGTATGTATTTAATAAAGTGTTTTTAAATGGATATTCAATAAGCCATAATCCATTCTCTGGTAATTAATTACCAGGCTCTTCCTTAAAACTGTAATAATTTTCTGTACACATATCTGAATGTGTAACATTAAATACCTACCTGTATCACTGACATTATCATGTTCCTCAGTAACAATAGCTGTCTTCAGTGCAACCTCATAAACTAAAAGAAATAATAGAAGTATCAGGTATAGATTGAGGTTTCGTTAAATCTATTTAAATAAAACAGGGGATAAAGGAATGAAAAAAATAATAAAATTACTAGGCATTGTTATATCAAGTGTCGTATATAGCTCTCTAATTATTCAAAGTGCAGTGGCTGATGGTTATGAAAATAAACATCATAAAAAGAATATTCTTGCTGTTGATAAAGTAAAGTCTGATTTTGCAGTTATGGTTTTGGGTTCAGGTGGCCCTGTTGCTACAGATAATGGTCGTGCGGGCTCAAGTTTACTAATTTTTGTTGAAGGCAAGCCAGTAATTGTTGTTGATACGGGAAGTGGTTCGTTTAAATCGCTTGCACTAAGTGGTGCTAACCTGGCCGATGCTCACCGATTTATTTATACTCATTTGCATATTGACCATACTTCAGATATGTCAGCTATGGTTAAATCTCTGTTTTTCCATCGTCTGGAGGCAGGATTATTACTACCCCCCGCTATTCATTTTTATGGTCCGGATTCAAACGTACCTGCTTATGATCCAATGACAGTTTATATAGATGGATACTATGATCCAGCAGTAGGTGTAGAACGTTATTTACATGGCTTTGCTAATGCGTTCTTTGGTGGGGTTTCACCTTTTGTACCACTTGCTCATAATCTGTCATTTGATACTGCTTCAGATTCTATAACGGATGTTTTTTATGATCACACAGGTGTTTCAGTAAAATCAATTCCAGTATTTCATGGCGGCACACCCAGTGTGGCTTACCGTATTGAGTATAAAGGTAAGAGCATTGTCTGGACTGGTGATACTAACTCAAGCACAGATAACATTATAAAATTATCTCACAAAGCAGATGTGTTGATTTATGATACTGCAATTCTTGAAAATCCAACTCCTGAGTTTTTATTAATGTTTCATACTACACCCACTCGTATAGGTGAAGTTGCTGCAGTATCTCAGCCTAAAAAGTTAGTACTGTCACATTTATCTAGTATTACAGAAAATAATATTCATCAAATAAAGAAAACAATTAAATCTCAGGGATACCATGGCAAGATATTACCTGCAAAAGATCTTCAGGTAATAAACGTCTGGTAAGAAATGACGCTGCTAAAAGGGTTATTCCGCAATACCCCTGATCAAATATTATATGTTTAATCAGGGGTGTTTGGGTTAAGTGATATTAAGCACATACCAGGGTTACATACTTTTTAATGAAGATAATTTAGAATATTAATAAGTTGAAACAATAAGGCTGAATATTTATTCAACTGGTACGAATATAAATTTCACTCTTCAGCTGGAGATGCAGTAAATATTGGAACGAAATGGGATGTTGCGCCAGTACCATCGACTGTCTGGCTGTTTGTTTCCGGATTAGTAGGAGTTGAAAAGTTTAGCAGAAAAAAAGGACTTAAGTGCTTAAAAATAATAATAGACTATTTTTTCTTTGGAGTTAAAGGAATTTGCCGGGGTAGTTCTTACCCCGGATTTTTTAATCAACTATTTCTAATGACTTTGTTCATTTTTTTGTTTTTACCCTTAATTCGGATTTAATTTATTTGAAATTAGTATTCTAAATAAATGTATTCTACAAACTGCTTGGTTTGAATCCTATTTTTCCAAATAACCATGTTGCTGGGCAAAAACCAATAATTCCAGCTACTAATAACATGGCAGCGGGTATATAGGCTAACCAATGTATATTCCAGTTAGATAACCAGTAACTAATCCATAGCATGGCGGATGCTGAAATCATTGTCACTCTAAGTGCAGACATAATAAAATTCCTGTTGTTAATTTGAAATAGCGTTTATAGCTATCTATATATAAAAATATTCAGTGAATAAAGCACCACTGATATTGTGTAATATAATATTTTTTACAATAGAAGTATGTAATATAAATGAGTGACTTAAGTTACAGATCTATTTTAGTATTGATATCTATTTTTTACTATGTATAAATAAGTCACGAAAATTAAGAGTCAATGACTGCTTATATAGCGATTCATAAAGTATGTGAGTTTAGTTACTGAAATCAAAATTAGATCTGTATTGATATGCTCGGTTACAGTGATGAATATATAACTGAAATTAAGTGTCTGAGTCTATGTCTTCAATAATTGGACAGCCATCTTCGCTTCCCCGGCAAAGGTTGAGTAATAATTTAAGTTCGTTCTGAAGTGTTGAAAGGTCTGTCAGTTGTTCTTCAATATTTTTTAGTTTATCAGCAGTAAGTTGGCGTACGCTGTTTTTTGCGTGTTGAGGATTTTCACGCATGCTGAGTAAGTTTTTAATTTCTTCCAGGCTGAAATTCATTCTTTGAGCACGCTTAATGAATTTTAATTTTGAAATGTCCTTGTCTGTGTATAAGCGAATGCCAGAAGAATTTCTGGATATGTCTATAAGCAGACCATATTTTTCATAGTAGCGCAGGGTGTCTGCTGACATTCCTGTTTTTTTTGTTATTTCACCGATTTTGTACATATTAAATTTCTTTAAAATAAGGTAGATGTTTTTACGCTTCTTTCTTATCAAGTCTATATAATAATTCTTCGCGTAATGTTTTTATTGATGGCAGGCCAGAAAATACCAGAACATTATCAATCACAATAGAAGGGGTTGATAAAATGCCTAATGATACAGCCAGATCTATTTCTTCAATAACATCTGCTTTACGCCATTGAATTTTGTCATCGCCAATTTCATTGGCCAGTTTTTCTAGTGTTTTACTGGCCTGGCCACAGGCGCTGCAATTTGGCGATGAAAATATTTCAACTTTTATACTCATATCTATACGCAATTAATTTATAGAGATATACCCTTAAGTAATTGTAGATGAATTTTGTCTGATTTTGTGGGAATAAAGCGAACTTTAATTACCTGCTGTCTCCCCATTAGCAATGGTTTTAGAACGATTTCTTCCTGTGATGCGGGCGCTTTGATAATCAGACGCGAAGGTGTGCTGGCAGCAATATTGCCAATGGTTTCAATAATGCTGGTTAGCTGATCGACTTCGAAAATATCTATGCTTAGTTCAAGTCTGGGATCATCTGTTAATTTATCTATAGTTACAGGTATGTTGCTTAAGGTTAAATTACTAATAGTAAATCCAGATTCACTAAACAATTCTGTAAGCTTATGTTTAGATACTTTCTGTGCAGAATTAAATGCAATATGGCCGCCTTTTAAATCAACATTAACCGAATCTGCATTAACACCCGGGAGCTTGCTGATATTTTTACTTACACTGTAGGCGCAAAAGGCACATACCATGCCTTTGACATCAGCATTGTACTGATATGATCCTGCCCAGGCATTCATACTTAATATGCCCAGGATTATTGCAAATAGAATACTTTTCTGTTTGTTAAATAGTTTCATTAGTTAATTCCTTAAATGATTTATATGCCTAATGATTTTCGCAGTGGCAGGGCAAGAAATGCGGCAAAAAAACCGATGCTCCAGATAATGACAGAGAACCAGTAGATACGTTTATTCCATTTTTTTGCGGTGGCGCAGGCCTGTGCCTGTTGTGGATCTGCCGGACAGATCTGGTTAGGTCGATAAATAAACCAGGCTGATATTGCCAGCATTAAGCCCGAAAAAATAAATACCCAGATTTTATGTTTACTTAAAAAAATTAAAAAGGGCAGCGCACTGGTTAATGCTACAACGGTGGCGCCCATGCCCAGTGCCACCATAATAATGGGTAATGCACAACAGATTAATGTGCCGCTGCTGGCGAACAGGGTAAACCAGTTTAAACCCTGTCCATATGAGCTGGTTTTATTATTATTCACTTAACTTTCTCTTGCTTACTTCTGTAAGTAAATCCGGAATCCTGAAATAACTGTTTTAGTTGCGGGTCTTCAAGTTTTTTATCATAAGCTTCAACGGTAACAATGCCTTTGTCGAGATTCATATCAATAAACTTGACGCCTTTTAATTTATTAAGTTTTTTTTCTATGCCATAAGCACAATATGGGCAGGCAAGGCCATCAACTCGAATAGAATAAACTGTGGTCTCAGAAAATGCACTGTGTGCGAGAGAGAAAAACAATAAAGCACCTGTAAAGCTGTGTATGATAATTTTTTTCATAATCATGTCTCCTGTTAATTATAAATGCCATTCCAGAATCAGTTTTGCCCGGTAATCTGTTTTCTGTTGATTGCCATTTAGATTACTGGCTACTGGGATTTGCATACCTGCTTTAATGGCGAAGTTTCGTTTGGTCCAGAAAATACCGGGGGATACAAACCATTCTGTGCCACCGCTATTGATCTGTTCTACTCCATTGAGTTCAGTATTTTGTGTAGACTCACCATTTAATTCGATTAACCAGACGGTGTCCGGTTCTTTGTAACCAGTTTGTTTTAGTCGTATGCCACCGACCAGATCAAATAAAATTTTATTACCTCTTTGTAATCCTGCATTATTTTTATCATTGAAACGATAGCGCAAAGCTGACCAGCGATACCATTTGCGACCTTCATAACCGTAAGTCAGTCCGAGAATGCCATCCGTTGTGTTAGTGCTAACATCGTTATCTCCAGTATTCGTTTTAAGCTTGAAGGCTACGGCCATAGATTGCTGCACCCCGGGACCATCTTCTCTCCAGAATCGATATTTTGTAAACAGGGTTAAATCACCCTGACCACTGGATGAGCCTGCTGCATTTGATTTATCAATATATGGAATTTCAATCCCCGCAGCCCAGTCACCGGTTATGCCGTAGGTTAATGACAAACCCAGCTCTGTTGTATCATTATTGCCTGCTTTGTCTGTATGTATTTCAGGAGAAATTTCCACGCCGCCTTTAAATAGCACATGTGGTCCCAGGCCAAATACAGGGTCATGTGCCAGAGCAGGCAGAGCTGTCAGGCTACTAAATAGAGCAAAGGCAACGGCTTTTATAGAGTGTTTGCTTTTTGGGTGCATAAAACTAAGCTCCTGACTTAATTGTGAATACTTTATGACAATATGGAGCTAACTCCAGGTTCAAATTGTTTGTCAGTTATTTCAGTAAAAGGAGAATACACCCTGGAGCTAACTCCAGGTCAAGCAATAATGAACTATCTTTTTATAAATAAGTCTGTACCTTTACCCAGACTTAAAGCAGGAGAGTTTTAGATGAATAAAGCACTAACCATAGGCCGTTTGGCTCGTGCGGCAGAGGTCAATATTGAAACAATTCGTTATTACCAGAAATTTGGTTTAATTAGCGAGCCTGATAAACCATCTGAGGGATATCGCATTTACCCATTTGAATATATAGCGCGACTCCGTTTTATTAAACATGCCAAAAACCTGGGCTTTAGTCTGAAAGAAATTGCAGAGCTTCTACAGCTGGGGGATGGTCAGTGCAATGATGTTCGCGCCCGTGCGGAACAGAAGCGTGAGCAGATTGATCAGCAAATTAATAATCTGCAAAAGCTACGTGATACATTAAATACTCTAATTGATGCCTGTCACACAGATCGCGATACTAAGCATTGCCCTATTATTGAAACATTGACAGCCTGAAGAAATTTTACCTGCAGGTGTTTTTTCAGTGTTCTTTGTGAGAGTGAATATTCGCTGGGCAACATTCTTCATAAGGTACAATTCCTTCACGAGATTCATACCATTTTTGACTGCGAATAATTGCCTTCACTGCCAGTAACATAACCGGCACCTCGATAAGTACACCCACAACAGTCGCAAGCGCGGCTCCAGAATTAAAACCAAACAGGGCAATGGCTGTGGCAACCGCCAGCTCAAAAAAATTACTCGCACCAATCAGAGCAGACGGACCCGCAACACAGTGGGGTGATCGAACCAGTCGATTAAGTAAATAAGCCAGTCCCGAATTAAAAAACACCTGTATTAAAATAGGCACTGACAACAGAACAATAATTAATGGTTGTTTAATAATCTGTTCACCCTGAAAACCAAATAATAATATCAGTGTGGCCAGCAGAGAAAGTAGTGAAACAGGGTGCATAGTATTGAGTACCCGTTGTAGTCGAGCATAACCATGTTCGTGTTTGAGCAACCAGTTTCGCCATAAATTAGCAATAGCGAGGGGGACGATAATATAGACCAGCACAGAAAGTAGCAGGGTATTCCACGGCACAGTAATAGATGATAGACCCAGCAGCAAAGCTACGATGGGAGCAAATGCAAAAATCATAATCACATCATTCAGTGCAACCTGTGACAGGGTAAAATGCGGTTCACCTTTAGATAGATGACTCCATACAAAAACCATAGCCGTGCAGGGTGCGGCTGCCAGAATAATTAGCCCCGCGATATAACTGTCAATCTGATCAGCGGGAAGCCAGGGTTTAAATAATCCACCAATAAATAGCCAGCCCAGCAATGCCATAGAAAAAGGTTTGATTGCCCAGTTAATAAATAGTGTAACACTGACGCCTCGCCAGTGCTGAGTGACACCTTTAAGTGCTCGCAAATCGACTTTAAGTAACATGGGTATAATCATCAACCAGACCAGTGCTGCTACCGGTAAATTAACTTTGGCAATTTCCAGTGAGCCTATTGCCTGAAAGGAGGCATTAAAAAAATGCCCCAGTGTAATACCAGCAATAATGCAGAGAAATACCCACAGGCTGAGATAGCGTTCGAAAAAACTCATTTCGGCGCTGGATGATTTTTTTGCGGTGATTTTATCTTCTGTGCTCATAAGCTGGTCTCGGGTATTTTTGCAGTGGGTAATTTAGTAGATAACAATCCGGCTACTAAAATAAAAATACTGGAATATATCAGGCAGCCAGTTAAGCCCTGAGTTTGATAAATCCAGCCAGATAATACAGTGCCGGTTAAGCGGCCACCTGCATTAGCCATATAATAAAAACCCACATTCATTGAAACATTGTTTTGTTCTGACATAGCAACAATCAGATAAGAATGAACTGCAGAATTAATTGCAAATACAAAACCAAATCCGATTAAGCCGGTTATTAAAATTATTTCTGGTTTATCAACTGAAGATAACCCCAGTGCAATAGCAGCTGGAAAAAGTGCGAGAATAAAAGCCCAGAATTTTGCAGTTGATCCATCCGGTCCTTTATTGTGATGGCTGTGTTTAATGATTTTAGGAGCAAGGGCCTGCACAAACCCGTAACCGATAATCCAGAGTGCGAGAAATCCGCCTACCCACATAAAATCCCATTCAAATACTGAATAAAGGTAAACGGGCAGGGCAACAACAAACCAGATGTCACGCGAACCAAATAGAAAAAATCTAGCCGCTGATAACCAGTTAATAGCAGGTTCTTTTGAAAATACCTGAGTAAATTTTTGTTTGTTTTTCGATTTTCCTAAACCTTCTGGTAATAGAATAATAGATGCAATTAAGACTATAAATAAACTGCCAGATAAAATAGCCAGTGCGCCTCTGAATTCAAACCACTGTAATAACAGTGCGCCGAGAAAAAAACCTGAGCCTTTGAGAGCGTTTTTTGAACCTGTGAGTACAGAAATCCATTTAAATAACTGTGAGTCACTGCCTTCTTCTGGCAGAAGTGTTTTTACGCTGGCCTTGGCTGACATTTTATTTAGATCTTTGGCAATGCCCGATAAAGCCTGGGCAAACATAACATAGATAACTGTCAACCAGTTTTCTGGCGCCATTAGCAGCACCAGTGCAAATACCTGTAAGCCCATACCTATATGCATGGTCATATTTAAACCAATATGAGAGCCTAGCCAGCCACCGACCAGATTGGTAATAACGCCAAAGAATTCATAAAACAGAAACAGCATGGCGACTTCTAAAGGAGAATAACCCAGCAGGTGAAAGTAAAGCACCACCAGCATTCGAATAGCGCCATCGGTTACAGTAAATGCCCAGTAACCGCCGGTAACGATCAGGTAGTTTTTTAATCCACTATTCACGCCAGATCTTTTGCAATAAATGCAGCCAGTTCCATCATGCGATTCACATAGCCCCATTCATTATCATACCAGGCATAAATTTTTACCTGGGTGTCATTAATAACCATAGTGGAAAGTGCATCGATAATAGATGAGCGAGGGTCATCTTTATAATCTACTGAAACCAGAGGTCGCTCTTCATAACCCAGTATCTTTTTTAATTCGTTTTCTGATGCCTGTTTAAATAGCGAGTTAATTTCTTCGGCTGTTGTTTTTCTACTGGCTTCAAATACAAAATCAACCAGTGATGCGTTTTGTAATGGTACTCTTACCGCCAAACCATTAAGCCGGCCTTCGAGTTCAGGAAATATTTTAGTAATAGCTTTTGCAGAACCGGTACTGGTTGGAATTAACGATTCACCACAGGAGCGTGCACGGCGTAAATCTTTATGGCCTTTGTCAATAATCGTCTGTGTATTGGTAATATCATGGATGGTGGTCATGCAGCCATGTTTAATGCCAATGCTTTCATTCATAACTTTAACCACAGGCGCTAAACAGTTTGTGGTGCAGGAAGCGGCAGTAATAATATTATGTTTTCTGTCATCGTATTGATTGTGATTGATGCCGTAAACTATATTGATAGCCGGGTCGGGTACAGGTGCGGAGACTAAAACTTTTTTTACTCCCTGATCAAAATAGCATTGTAGATCAGCTTCTGTTTTAAACTTGCCCGTGCATTCAATAACCAGATCAATGCCCATTCCAGCCCAGTCAATATCGGCGGGATTTTTTTTACTGGAATAACTGATTTTTTTATTATCGAGTAAAATATTTAATTCATCGTGTGAAGGCTCACGTCCCCAGCGTCCATGTACCGAATCAAATTCTAGCAAATGCGCCATCGCGGCACTGTCTCCCGCAATTTCATTAATATGAACAATTTCATAAGCCGGGTTGTCCCAGCCTGCGCGAAAACCCAGTCGCCCCATGCGACCAAAACCATTAATACCAACACGAACTGGCATAACTAACTCCTGATAAAAACTTTAAAAATATGAATTAATAATTATGAACAACATTCAAGCCCGGGTCGATTAGCCATTGCTTTAAGCATTTTCTGATCTGAAATAAAAGGTTCGGTTTTGCGTATGCCATCGAGAGTGGTTTGCAAAATACTCAGAGACCACGCCTGCATATCAGGATTAATGCGGTAGTGCATCCAGGTGCCATTACGACGTGCCACCAGTACACCGGCTTCTCGCAAATGAGCCAGATGCCGGGAAATTTTAGGCTGGGATAAATTGAGAGTATGGGTTAATTCACATACACATAATTCACCTTCTGCCTGCATCAGCATCAGGCAGCGCAGACGGGTGCTGTCGGCCAGCATACGGAAAAAACTGTCGGTTTCATTTAACATGATGACAATATACGGATATACATATATATGGTCAAGCATATGTTTATATATCAGCTTGACTCCGTACCTATATACAGAGATTAAAGTTGTCAATATTCAAGTAATAACTGGAACTGAAAAGATGGGTTCACAACCTTCTGAGAATCGAACAACTATTGTAAATGTCATCACTGCCTCGCTTGCTGCTATTGGCGCATCTCTGTGCTGCATTGGGCCGTTGGTGTTACTGGCTCTGGGTGTTGGTGGTGGCTGGATCAGTAACCTGACTGCCCTGGAACCATACCGCCCCATTTTTGTGATTATTACTTTGCTCTTTCTGTTTATGGCTTTTCGTAAGCTTTATCTTCTGCCACAGCAATGCGCGCCTGATGCTGCCTGTGCGCTGCCATCGACTTTACGTAACCAGCGAATTATTTTCTGGATTGTTTCAGTTATTTTAATCGTTTTATTAACTTTTCCTTACTACGGGCTGGTCTTCTTTGAATAAAAGATGGCGCAGTAGAAATATTATGAGAATCACAATGTATCGAACTATTTTAATTTCATTTGCGCTAATCATTAGCATGTTGTTTATGCCTCAATCTGCAATGGCGGCAAAAACAAAAACAGTCACACTGGATGTGCCGGGCATGACCTGTAAATTTTGCCCGATCACTATTCGTAAAGCCCTGAGGCAGGTGCCGGGCGTGTTAGAAGCAAAATCTGATTATGACTCAAAAACAGCGACAGTGACTTTTGACCCGGATAAAACCAGTGTTGAAGATCTGACTAAAGCAACAGAAAATGCAGGCTATAAATCAAGCCTGAAAAAACAGGATAAATAAATATGATGCGCTGGATTACCAGTTTATTTGATAAAACAGGTTCAGTTGGTGTGTTAACCGCTACTCTGGGTTGTGCTTCATGTTTTCCTGCTCTGGGCTCTTTTGGTGCTGCAATAGGTTTGGGTTTTTTGCACCAATATGAAGATTTATTTTTAAATACCTTACTTCCCATTTTTGCTGTGTTTGCATTAGCCGCTAATTTGTTTTCGTATTTTTCCCACAAAATCTGGTATCGCGGATTATTAGGTGTCACCGGTCCCATTATGGTTTTACTAACTATGTTTCCATTATGGGCTTATGAGTGGAGCACTTACTTACTTTATGCAGGTATTGCATTAATGCTGGCTGTTTCTATCTGGGATATTGTTTCACCACCAAATAAAATTTGTTCATCATGTGAGATTTTAGAAGACTCACCCGAAAATAAAAACTCTTAACAGGAAATTATTATGTCAGATTTTTGCAGCTCAGACCTCTGTGCTGAAAATAAGCAGGAAAATTCAGCAGAGCAATTACATATTGCTATAGTGGGCACAGGCTCCGGTGCTTTTGCTGCTGCTATTAAAGCAGTAGAGAATGGTGCGCGAGTTAGTATCATTGAAGGCGGAGAAGTAATTGGTGGCACCTGTGTAAATGTAGGCTGCGTGCCTTCAAAAATTATGATTCGAGGCGCGCATATTGCACATTTACAGAGTCATCATAATTTCGATGGTGTGCCACTTAATATTTCACATATTGACCGAAAAAAAATGGTTGCACAACAGCAGCATTGGGTAGAGCAATTACGTTATGCAAAGTATGAAAGCATTCTTGAAAGTAATTCGGGTATTACATTAGTTAGAGGTATGGCTCGGTTTGTAAATTCAAATACCTTGTCAGTGACACAGACTGACAATAAAGAAATAGAAATTAAGGCAGATCGAATTTTATTAGCAGTGGGTGCTCGTTCGATGATTCCTGATATAAATGGGCTATCACACACGCCTTACTGGACATCGACAGAGGCGCTAATTGCAGAACAAATTCCCGAACATTTAATTGTGCTGGGCGGCTCGGTAGTGGCTTTAGAGCTGGCACAGTCCTTTCATCATCTTGGCGCAAAAGTAACACTGATGGCGCGCAGTACATTGTTATCAAAAGAAGATGCGGAAATTGGTGAAAAACTTAAAACAGTTCTAGAGGATGAAGGCGTTGATGTGCAGCTGAATACAGTTCCTGATTTTATATCACATGATGGAAAATATTTTACTGTTATGACAAATCAGGATGAATATAACGCAGATCATTTACTGGTGGCGACTGGTAGAGAATCTAATGCAGATACATTAAGTCTGGATAAAGCCGGCGTTAAAGTAAGCTCGAGCGGTGCAATTATTATTGATGATCACATGCAAACATCCGTTAATCATATTTATGCCGCAGGTGATTGTACGTCTCAACCACAGTTTGTTTATGTTGCAGCAGCAGCAGGTACTCGTGCCGCGCGTAATATGACCGGTGATGATGTAGCAATTAATCTATCTGTTGTACCTAAAGTAGTGTTCACCACGCCTCAGGTTGCCAGTGTTGGATTGAGTGAACAGGAAGCTATTGATAAAGGAATAGATGTTGATTCAAGAAGCCTGGATTTAGAAAATGTTCCCCGTGCTCTGGCTAATATGGATACCCGTGGTTTTATAAAACTGGTTGCAGAAAAAAATACCGGCCGCATTACAGGTTGTCAGTTACTGGCTAATGAAGGCGGTGAAATTATTCAGACTGCTGCTCTGGCAATTACAAACGGTACAACTATAGATGAACTGGCTAATCAGTTATTTCCCTATTTAACTATGGTTGAAGGCTTAAAACTTTGTGCACAGACATTTAATAAAGATGTGAAACAGCTTTCCTGTTGTGCCGGGTGAGTTTTTTAACAAAGCTAAAAGTGGAATAAGATATAAATGAACACGAATGCTTTTTCTTTTCTACTCTGTGTAGAAATAGGCTAGAGAAAAATATTTCTCTAGCCGGTTTTACCGATTTAAATTACCCGATTTAAAAATGCCCTTCATCATCAGGTGTATCTGCTACACCCGAGATATATCCTGCTGGATAAACAAAACCTTCAGGTGGCGCACCACGTAGTGGTTCAATTGCAGGGAAGCCAAATTCAACCGTAGAATCCACCAGTGGAGATAGCAGATTATAACGAGGGAAGGGCATGTCTGCAGCTTCTACATTACCACCCAGCCCAACGGTTGAGTTCAATACATTACCCTCCATATCGGTCACGGTGATTGTGTCCGATGCGATATAACGACGCACCGCTTCTACCGCATCAACCACTTTAATTTCACCGCTTGCTCGCAGTTTTTTATAATCAACTGGATTCACCATTACCAGATCATCATTTGGTTTTTTAGCCAGAATTAATGTTTTGTTCTCCACGCATTTACGCAATGCATCTGCATCACCGAGGAACTGTTTTTGACACTTGCCTTTAGGTACAATCTGATTGCGATTAATGCGATTAGGATCGCCATCGTAATAATAGGATGCGTAAACAACCGTTGGATTATCCTCTAGTTTTGAGCCATCGCTTAATTTTACATTCGATACACGTGACCCATTTAAATGCACATCGGGTTTGAAGTTTGGTGCATAGGGTTCGAAATCTAAAGTTAAACCGCTGTAGTCCCATGCCCAGCCACCAGACCAGCGAGTAACCAGTGGATTCATCGTGCTGTTACCGCCTAGCTCGATATTTTGTAACAGATTTCGCGGCCAATCTAAATTACCTACCTTATCATCATTTGATGGTGTGGATGGAATGCTGGCTTTTGCTACCTGTGGGCCAATTGGAATGTAGTGATACAGATCACCCAGAGTAATTTCACCCGGAGCAATAGTGTTGGTGTAACGGAAACCACGAATCTCACCAACCTGTGCGCCGGTAATTACACGAAATGCATCAACAATAATATTATGACCGGTGCCTTCAATTAATGCAGGCATAACAAAATTAGCGGGATCGAATTCATTAGAAAAACGGTTGCGCGATAATTCAATTTCTGTTGTGCCAATGACTGTATCCAGTGGATCATCCAGCATCGCATCATTATAAGGATTTGTGTAGTACCAGGCATTCAGGCTTTCTTTGCCGTGAATAAAACCACCATGTTGATAAGGTGCCTGAATATGTTTTATTAAATTAACAATATGATGATCTTCTTTTACATGCCCATCAATGGCATGGCGTTTCCACTTCCAGCTTGCCAGCTTTCCATTTTTGAGTTTAATTTCTAACTCACCCACCTGAAGTCCATCTTCACCTTCTTCTACGATAAGCGTTTTACCACCGTTCGGTTGAGTGACTGCTACAGGTACTAAAGTTGTTTCGTGGGTGTCCGATGAAAAGATAAGATCAATGCCATTAAAATTTTCAGCATTATAAATATTTTCTGCAAGACCGGCTTCTGACAACAGTACTACAACATCCACTTTATGTTCATTACGCAGAATGTTTACCATTTTAGGAATTTCAGGTTCTACTTTAAATCCATTATTTGGATCGTTAGAGTCCTGGTTTGGGTGAGCACCATTCCAGGCAACGGGGCGATTTTGCGGGGAACGTATTTCACCTTTGCAGTTAGAAAAACTAATACCTTTGGTAATAACCGAACTCACTACCTGTGGGCCACGATTTGTGGTGCAGCCGAAGATACCAATTTTTACGCCATTCACTGTCATGATTTTATAAGGGCGAGTTAGCAGATTGCCAATACCTTTGTTTACGACACCAGCTTCAACAGGTTTGGTGCCATTGATATAGGCATTAGAAGCAACAGCACCCCAGCGATAGGCATCAGGAAAAGCTACGCCAAAGGTGGTTTTGTGTCCTTGTTCAAATGGTGGAATACCCACGGCCATAGTTTTCCAGTTATCACCTTCAATAGGTTGAATATCTGAAGCTGTACCGAAGTATTGTAAGTAACGATAAATACCAAATGAAAATTCCCAGTTACCGGGAGCAAATGCATCTATGCCCAGTTGATCCACAACATTAATTAAGGCTTCGCCGCGAGTAAAAGAAGCCATCGCACTACCTGCCATGGTGTCACCTGTGTGCACATGCACAGAATTCTTTTTATGTTTGTGGCGAATTTTTTTTACCACGGTGGAAATGCGTGCCAGGCCACCCTGTGATGCAGAATAATCTGCACGCAGATTAGGGTGTGGATCCATGTCACCATGGAAGTCACCGGTGTGAATAAAAACAATTTTTTTCTCATCTTTATGATCGTGTGCAGACGCCAGTGATGTACTGCCTGTAAATAGGGCAAGAGAGAGCACAGGTATAGAAGTAATGATTTGCATTGCTCGCAGGGTATATCTTTTTGTTGCTGAGGTTGAAGTCATTTTAGACCCCTCCATGGTTAGTCGATAAATTTCGGAGTTGTACGCTATGAATTGTATTTGTCAGACGATAGATATATAACTGGGTTGTACCCGATTTTATCCTAGGGTTTTCCCCAGGTAAGAAACTAAAATGAAAGACTATGTAGAGGTGCAGAGAAATATTATTAACTGTAGGGTGGATCAGGCGCAACGGATTCGCTGCGCTTGATCCACCCTGCTGAGGGTTAAATGTCAGGTAGGACAGAATAAAGCAGAATTAAGTTAAATTACTCCCAGTAAAAAGCCGGGATCTTGTCGGGTTACGCCCTCAATGGGATTTAATTGCGCTCAGGGCGTTAATTCATAATATCTAATTCTTTAGTCATTCCGGCTTTTTCTGCCATTTCAGTTCTCCTGTCATCCCGAGCGCAGCCGAGGGATCTTACTACTCAGGTATTCAAGATCCCTTGGCTGCGCTCGGGATGACAATAAATATTAAAAAATTACATACCTAAAACACATAGCTTTAACTACGTTCTAAAAAACAAACTAATACTGTCGTATCAGTCAAACTTATGCGAGTCACCCCTGCATAGCCGGGGGTTTATCTAATGATTAATTAAACAATAAAAAAGGCATCACCCATTTTTATGAATGATGCCTGAGTTTTAAAGCAGCAAATAGCTACCTGTATATTTAATGATCTTTATTTTTACCCGTCACTAAACGACCTAACCATGTAGGGCCAGCACCAAATGCAGGTTGAACTTCACCAAAGCTTGAATCCGGTACACCATCACAGTCTTTATCAAGAGCGGGTGGTGTGGCAGGGCAACCATTGTAAGGTACGGTTTCAGTGTTTTTACGTCGAGGCCCAAACTGAGCCATGCTGATAACATTGGTTTTAAGGTGTTCACGCATAACCTGTGCAGGTACCCAGAAATCATTTGGAGCAACTTGTAAAACTGCGGGCTGACGAATTACATCAACAATGTTTTCTGTATTAAGCGGAGCACATACTCCCACTACACTTGCTGCATTTTTATCCGGGTTAAAGTCACCACATGGAAAACGCATATTACGTCCGCCGGATGTGCGACATTGACGATCTGTGCCTTCACCATTGGGGTAGCAGCTAACCACTGTGTACACCTTGCTTGGGTCAACTGATTTTCCATTTAACTCCATGGATAAAATTCTGCCACCCAGGGTTTGTAGTGGAACCGAAGTAGGGGACAGTTCCAGATCAAGTATGAAGCGCATATTGTCTGAAAGTCCCATCCACCATCCACCGCGATGACGGAATGAATGTGGGTCAAAAATACCTTCTAGAAAACTTTCATAACGGCCACGTAATAAACCGCCGGTAAAATCAACCAGAGAAACGGCGGGAGTGAATGGCATGTAATTATAAATTTCACCTACAGTAATGGCGCCGTCAGAAATGCCACCGTCCGGACCATCAAGGGGTGTACCCATACCTAAAACAGGAATATCGAAACGAAACCCATTGGTAATTGCAAAGGCATTATCATCAGAAATTGGCGCGCCAGAGTCCTTACCCAGAGCCAGTGTTGCATCACCGATAAAGTTATTCATAATATCGCCAATAACATCACGGCGCTCCAGCCTGACTTCAGTGTATCCCGCTATTTCATCCAGTGGCGTACACAGGGTATGGCCTTTGCCAAATTGAAATCCACCTGGGCCGAAAGTATGGCATTTAAAATCTGTGCCACTGTAAAAACCTTTGGTGTTTTCAGTCACCAGGGCTTTAATGCCACCGGTAACAAAATAATCAGACGTGTCTTCTATTACTTCATCTGTCATTTCATGGAGATTAAATTCATAGTGCCCGATTTTTCCATGTTTAATTTTTAAGGTTAGCTCGCCCAGATAGGCATCCTCACCTGATTCAATAATAATAACTTTTTTACCACTGAATACATTTTTAATTTCAATGGCTTCAGGTATTGATTCGTGAGTGTCGCCACTGAGAATAACATCGATGCCTGGAATTTCTTTTGCGATTTGAATATTGTCACCAAAACCTAATTCGGTGGCCAGCACAACAATATCTGCACCTGCTGCTCTGGCATTTTTAATGTCGCTCGGTAATTCGTTATAACCTTTGGTAAAACGCAAACCTAAATTAAACAGTGGGTTTTGCACCGGAAGTCTTGAACTGGTAATACCAATGTAAGCTACTTTAATTCCATTGGCTTCACGAATTATCCAGGGATTAAATACTCTGTTGGTTGGTGATAGATTGGGTTTGCGTGCTGCGCCCACTGCTTTTTCCTTAAACCAGTAAACATTGTTAGCGACTACATCAAAGTTGGCGGCAATAACATTACAGTCTGCTGCACTTGCTTTGCCGGTGCATGCAGGAATAGTTGAACTTAATGTTGTCTGGTTGTTTTTCGACATAGGGATGGTTCCCTTTAAAGAGTCGACATAACGATTACGAGTAACTCGAGTGCCATAGGCGAAATCCCAGTTACCCATAACAAAGCCATCAATACCAAATGAATTAAATACTGGCATTATGGCGTTGCCCAGGGTAAACAGAACTTCAGCCCCGCCATGAGTTGAATCACCCACCATAAAAGTTAAAGAATTTTCTACGCCTACACGTTCTCTTATTCCTTTTATGCCGGTGGCCAGACGAGCAACACCCCCTGCATTTTCACGATTGCCTGCAACCGCAAAATTTTCATCATGTGGGCGCATGTGGCCGTGAACATCACTAACATGAATAATGGTGATTTCATCTTTTTTATTAGCTTCTGCCTGAGGTAGAAAGGCAAAGGAGGCAATAGTCAAACTCATTAATCCTATTGCACTTTTTCGTAGTTTTATTTTACTTCGATGTATCATTTCTAACTCCTTTCTTTATTGTGGCGGGGTATTCTCGTTTGAATGAAAAGATGTAGCGATAATATATTTTATGGGATGAATGCATAAACAATAACTAGTGCAAACCCTAGGTGTTGTGAATATTTTTTGCAGGAGTGACCTTCTGACTTAATTTCGACCTCAGGATCACTCCTGAATTTGTTCCTGGTGCTTCCAATTTAGCTGTGAATATTTAAACGGTATTTTCTACTCCTGCCATCATTGCCAGTCGCACGAGTTCAGTTGGTGAAGTTACATTCATTTTGTTCATTAAGTTTGAGCGATGCAGTTCAACGGTTTTAATGCTGATGCCCAGTTCATATGCAATTATTTTATTCTGTTTGGCATTGAGTACAAAATTCATAACTTCGCTTTCGCGGGGGGTTAACTGATTTATACGGTGTTGGATGTTATCTACCCTATGTTGTTGTTTACGTGTTTTTCTATCACAGGTAATTGCATTTTGAACAAGCTCCAGCATCAGTGCGTCGTTATAGGGTTTTTCAATAAAATCAAATGCACCGGCTTTCATCGCTCTGACTGCCATAGAAACATCGGCGTGACCGGTTACTATAATAACTGGAATAGTTTCACCTTTTTCTTTTAATCGTGCAAATAGTTCCATGCCATTAATATCTGGCATGCGCACATCAAGAATTACGCAACCGGGATCATTATGTTTAAAGTGCTGCAGAAAGTCTTCACCACGTTTAAATTCTTTTACCATTAAATGCGCTGACTCTACCAGCCATTTTAATGATTCTCTGGCGATACGATCATCATCTACAATATTTATTACTGGAGTCATTTCTGAAGTCATTGTTAGCTCACCTGTTGTACTGGAAGCTCAAATAAAAACTCTGTGCCACCATCGGGAAGGGAGCGGGCTTTGATTATTCCCTGATGTGATTCAATAATAGATCGACTGATAGATAAACCTATACCCATGCCATCTGATTTGGTGGTGTAAAATGCATCAAATATTTTTGGCATAGCATCTTTTGTAATTCCTGTTCCACTATCTGTTGTCGTTAGCATTACTTTTCCTTCTTCTGTTTTCTGGGTTGTAATACACAGTTTTCGGCTTTCTGGTTTAACTTCGTTCATTGCATCTATACTATTGAGAATAAAATTAAGCACGACCTGTTCCAGTTGAATCATATCGCCTACAACCCGCGGCAGATGTGGCTGCAGATTGAGTATGATTTCTATTCTGTGTTGCCGTGCTTCATGTTTTATCAGGGTCGCTACATTGTGCACAGCACGATTTAAATCAAGAGCGCAATGTTGAGTGTCCCCCTTTTGCACAAAGCCGCGAATGCGGCGAATAATATCTGCTGCGAGTTTTGTGCCTTCCACTGCATTTTTCATACCCTGAGTTAGTTTTTTTGTATCAACATTGCCTTCGCGCAACATGCGTAAACAGACGCTGCAATAATTTATGGCACCGGTTAATGGTTGGTTTAATTCATGGGCAAGGCTGGCTGCCATTTCACCAATATTGCTCATGCGTGATACACGAGCGAATTCTGCCTGATGATGTTGTTGTGATTCGTGGGCTATTTGCAGTTCCACTTCATCGCCAATCCACTGCGCCATAACTTTAAGTAGCTCGTGATCCCAGAGACTGAATTCATTACTGCGTACTTTGATGCCAGCAAATTCAAGGCTGCAATGAATTTTTCCATTAACCATTACCGCGGTGCCGAGATAAGTTTTCCAGCCCTGTTGCTGACAGCCGCAGTTAATTTCTGACTGTTTTTCAAGATCTGGAATATCCAATGGTTCTCCTTTACATTCAAGTAAACGGGCGACACAGTTTTTCTTGAGTGGTCCATTGCGCCCAGATGCAAGTTTAATATCACCCGACACCCGACAGATACGATGCTCTTCTATTTCTGTGCTGGCCAGCACCGCTACGGGTAAATTAAAATATTCGCGACCGGTGTCGAGTAATCGAGTCAGTTTCTGATCGTGTGATAAATCCGGTGCGCTGGTAATTCTCACCAGTTCGCGTAAGGCTATGCGACTTTTTTCTAATGCCTGGTTAGTCTGTTTTAAATCTTCTGTGCGTTTTGCTACCTGTTCTTCCAGGTTGTCGCGATAACGAGCGAGCGTCTGCTGTGAGTGTTTGCGTTCGGCAATTTCATTTTGCAATGTTGACTGTGTGTGTTTGAGTTTGTAATTGGTGCGGGAGATATGTCGGTTCACAATAATCAGTAACAGTAGCAGGATGGCTGAAGCGGCAAACCACAATGCATAGCGTTTTAGCATGGCGGTGAATGAAGTCTGGCGTAATATTTCATAGGGGCCAATTTTCAGGCTTTCCATTAATCGATGCACAGACGAATAATCCAGTGGCACTGTCCATCCGGCGGTGCGCGACTCACGTGCTGCGGGATGTTCGGCGGGCATGGAAAGCAGTGCCTGTGCCACTCGAGTTGCCAGTTCTCGCGGAGTATTTTTCAGCGTGGCAAATGGCCATTCTGGATAGAGGCGGGTGCTCAATGGCAATGAGCTGTCAGTATTATATTGTGAATTCAGAATACGAAAATCATTTAGTTTTACTGTGCCAGACTCAACCATGCGCATCAGGGTTTCTGCGCGAACCGTCGCCGCATCAACTTTGTCATTTAATACCGAGTGAATGATATTGTCCTGAGGAAATCCGGCAAACTGTAAATCTTCGATATCATTAAATGGGTCAATGCCTTGCTCTGCCAGTTCACGCCAGGCCATCTGAAAGCCGCCAAAGGCAACCGCACTTACTGCCATAAAAGATTTTCCTCGCAGATCGGCGAGTGACTGAATATCTGTATTATCTGCTCGGGTAAGAATTACCGCGCCAAAACGAACATGAGTCTGACCCTGTTCCCGGGTTTGCATGGTGGCGATGCGAGATGCACCGAAGCGAGCTTCAAGGCTGACATAGTTACCAGGATTGGTGAGTGTAAAATGAATTTGCCCTGAATTAATCACTCTGTCTATTTCATCAAGGTTGACCGGCACTATCTCAAAAGTCTGACCGATTTTAAGGGAAAGATAGCGGGCAGTGGCTGACCAGCGTTGCAGAGCTTCGGCCTTGCCACGATAGGCCAGTACACCAATGCAGATTAGTGCATTCTGTCTGCTGGTGGCTAAATTACTGCTGCATAAGTTGCTGGCATAGCTCGGCCAGCTGGTGACTGCCAGTAATAGAATCAGTATTAATAGTGTTTTGTGGAGTAGCTGCCCAGTTCCATTCATAGAAATCCCTCTATCATTGAGTAGAAACAAAACCGCGTTCAGTGCTGCTCAGGCGCTGATACTTTTCAGGTAATAGTCAGCGCTATAGTCTTATCTATAATTAAGATGGAGTGGGAGGTGAATTTATTCCATTAAATGTGTGCTTACAGGTGCGGGAAGAGTGACAATATCCTTTTTAATGCAGTTGCTTTTATTACTTTGGCCATTTGTTCGCAATGTACTCAGTTGCCTCTTTAACATTCAGTTCACGAGTGCCGCCGCCGGTGCGAAGAAAGAAATGAGTGTTATTACCGTTCTGACAAAAAGCCGGGCGCTGAGAGGGTGAAACAATAACCCGACAAATTTCACTGGAGTCAACTATCTGGAATATCACACTTATATTCTGGCAAAGATCGGTGGCTATATAGGATGAGATCAGTCCTACAATAAACTGCTCATAGCCATCGCTATTTTTTTTCTTTAGTGAGTTGTAATCTTTTTCCAGACCCAGTGCATTTCCTTCGTCATCAATACCAATTAGCAGTGTGCCGCCTTTATGATTCATAAAGCCAGATATGGTTTTTATAATGACCAGCTCAAGTGCCTTGTTTGTTTTATTCTGTCTGAAATCCCATCTTGCCGAAGACTTAAATTCAAGGGTTTCAGTTTCTCCATTTTTTATTAATGAGTGTATATCTCTATCAAGTTCAGAAGAGAGAGAATTAATCAGTTGTTCTTTAGTGGATAAGCTTTTATAAAATAACCAGAAAAATAAACCCAGCAAGATACCTATGGCAGAAAACATAAACGTCATAAATAGCATTTCACCAAAAAATGCCGCGCTCATTCTCTTTAATATAAAATCCAGTAATGAAATGCCAGTCGCTTCAGAGGGGTTAAATTCAAACCAGTATAAAACCATTGTCAATGGGTGGAGAATAAATACTCCGATAAAGGCGCCTAAAAATATAAATTTCAGTATGGTTTTAATGCTATTTACAGACATATATGTTTTGTTCCATGAGAATAGATCGGGCTCTATCCTGGTTTATTTGGTTGCAGTAATCAGAAATACCGGATAATTTTTCTCATTCTTGTTAATAGTGTGAGCAGTAAAAAATTGAATATCTTTAAAGCCGCTGTTCTCCATAATACTTTTCAGTACTTCTCGCTCAAAGCCGGAGTGATAGACGCCTTCAATGTTTTCTGGATGAAAACTTCCATCTTCCTTATCAAGATCAGCCAGTGCCAGCATCGCACCCGGTTTTAAGTGCTGGCAAAACACCTGCATAAGATTATTTGTGTCTTTTACATGATGCAAAGCCATGGCACTCATAATAAGGTCAAACTGTGTATCAAGAGGGGTGGTTGTGATGTCCTGGCAGATGGCTTCTACTTTGCCTTTGAGTTCTTGTTTGGCAATCAGCTTATCCAGCATGGCATTAGAGATATCGACAGCTATTATTTTATTAACTAGAGGTGCGATATGTGAGCTAATTAATCCTGTGCCTGCACCAAAATCCATTACATTCATCTGATTATGAAGAGGAGTGTATTTTATTATTGATGAGCCAACAGCCGATGAAAGCTGTTTAATCATTTCATCGGCATCCCAGTCTTTCGCTTTTTCATCAAATAAGTCTGACATCTCAGTTTCCCTGGTCCGGGTTTTTATTATGTGATGTGATATGAGTGTCTAAATCTTTTAAAATTCCATTTTTAATGCTGTAAATCCAGCCATGAATAGAAAGGTCTTTTCCCTGTTTCCATGCATTTTTTACAATAGTGGTATTACAGATGTTGGTGACCTGTTCCTTTACATTGAGTTCACATAGTAAATCCAGTTTTTCATTATGTTCAAGCCCATCAAATTTATTAGCGTTCAATCGAATAACATCTTTAATGTGCCGTAACCAGTTGTCTATAAGCCCGTGTTCTTGGTTTTCTAGTGCTGCTTTTATACCGCTGCATCCATAATGACCACAAACTATAATGTGTTTTACTTTAAGGATTTCAACAGCGAACTGTATTACAGAAAGGCAGTTTAAGTCAGTATGCACAACAACGTTTGCAATATTGCGATGTACAAATACTTCGCCAGATTGCAGATTAGTTATCTGGTTGGCAGGAACCCGGCTATCTGAACAACCAATCCATAAATATTCAGGAGCCTGTTGTTTTGATAATCGTTTGAAAAAGTCCGGGTCTTTCTCTTTTATTGAACTGGCCCATGCCTGATTATTGTCAAATAAATGTTTTAGTGTTTTCAATATTTAAATTACCCTGTGTTTCAGTTAGAAGATTAATGTCTATTTAATATTGTTTTGTGCTTTTACTAATGTGTGGTTATAAAAGTTGCAGCTGCAATAGCTGAAAGTAGTAGAGTTGAGGTTTGCCATATAAATGCCCACATTGTAACTCTTGCATCAGTAGTGGAAAAATCTAAAATACTCTCTTTTTTTGTATTCATATATTCAATCAGTTTTCTTTCGGCTTCTTCAGCATAATATTTATTTTTCGCATTGGCATTGTGAACATACCAGAGAAAGCCAGAAGATATCAGAGAAAGTATAATAAATACGATCCATACGGTTAATTTAAACCACTGAGAATCTGGGGTAGATGTGTTTTTGCTAAAAATGGCTGCGACTGAAAGAACATAAAAAGATAATACCGTAAAAATTATTCGCCATTCGTATTGCTGTCGTTTGGCATGTAATGACCTGTGAGTTTCTGAAATAAATTTTAATGACTCAAGTACAGTTTCCTTCATTGGTTTATCGTCCTTTGTTAGTGCTGGGGATATTTCTGAAGTTCACCTGTATCTTTCGTTAAATAAGGGGAAGAGGGTTGCTGCTAATTATATCAGAAGATATATTATAAATTAATCCCTGTTGCATATAAAACATTATATAGTTTTAATTTTTGGTTCACTGCTGCCGACTAACTTAGGCTCCTGTCATTACCGAATGCTTTTATCGGGAATCCAGTGACTTTGATAGTGGTTTAAGTTACAGGGTCTCTCACACAGGCATTCGGAGGTGACGGATATAATGTAAGTAGAGTATTTCGATAAGTCTCTATTTATCACTTTTGATTTTCACTGGCTGATTTTCGGTAAATGAATAATTGACAATATTTCTGGCACCGATAACTTCATCAGCAATATAAGATGTGCTGCCAAGCCCATCTACAAGACCTAGCTCTACTGCCTGTTCGCCAGCCCAGGATAAACCAGAAAAGATTTTGTCAGGATTTCTAAGTCTCTTTCCACGTCCTCTGAGTACATCCTCGATAAGCTGTTGTTGAATATTCTGTTGCACCTGTTGAGCGTGCTTATTATTTACAGATTGTTGCTCGGGTTTTGATTTATTAATCCTGTTGCGGGTATCAGACACGTTCTTAGTTACACCGATGGAGCCAATCAGGCTTGCAGAATTAGCATAAATATAGTCCACCGCCGCAGCAATGTGATAGCACTCTGAAGTGCAGACATCACCAATAACAGCATACACAGGCACAGCGGGATATTTTATGCGTAGTCTCGTAATTTCATTATATATTTCACTGGACTGAACCTGGCTACCGCCAGAGCTGTTGAGATGTAATATCAGGCCACTGGTTGTGCTTTGTGCAAGTGCTTTGCGTAGAGCGGCAATAATATTATCTGCGCTCGAAGGCGTGTTATAAGCAATGCCTCCATCCAGGTTAATTAATGCGGCGTCGTATATTATGGGAGGTGGCGGCACATCTGGTAATGATTTCTGGATATTTAAAATATCTCCGCCTCGTAGTGTCAGGGTAATTGTAATTAATACAGCCAGGTATCGAGAGTAGTCCCTGAGATTTCGCATAAAGATAATCCAGCAAAAAATCCATGCGATTAATCCCCGTGAGCCAAATTCCCTGAATGCAAAATAACTAATTGCACCAGAAATAACACCACTAAAAATACCAAGTAGTATCCATTCATATACTTTGGGTGAGTTGCTTTTATCTTCTCCATTGTCTGTCTTTGTGTTTTTCAATCAAGTTTTCTCCGGTGAAAAAAGCAGGAGGGGTCAGGGAGTAATTGTTTCTAACGTTAGAGAATATTTCTCTTTGATTCCATTTTCCTGTATAAAAAATTAATTACTTAGTATGCGGGTTATAGTTTCTATAAAATTCTCTCTAATGCTGTCAGCGGTTTTATTTTCAGAATTCATTGTTATTCTGGTTTTAATAAAATGATCATTGGCAGCAAAGACATAAATATACGAAGTAACACTGGTTCCGCAACCTGGCTTCTGTTTTATGTATTTATATTTTGCGCTTAATGAGAGTGCGGTATTGTTTTCTGAAAGATGTGTTTTATGAACCGTTTCTTCAATAAGGTTTACATTTTTATACGCGCCTTTTTTCTCATAAAAATCAATATCAATTTTAGCATATTTGTATGCCTGCCTGACATAGTTAGAGTTTATCCCATCGGGAATGTGTTTTGCGCCCATATCAAAAATATACACGGTTGCACATATAGTTATGTCATCCCTTTTGAAATTATAGCCCTTTGAAACCCCCAGTGTTTTATTAGCATAGGATTTTACTGGGTCTCCTGTCATCTTTCCGATAGAAGAGGGAAGTGCCTGGATTATTTTGTCTGGGCTGTTTTTAGCATAAGAAGTAAATGATATGCAAATTAAAAGTAAAATATTAAGTATTTTATACATTAGTTATATTCTCCCTGGTTATAAGATTTTGTATTCCGTATAGAGTGCTTTAGCTTAGTCTGTTTTTATGTTTCTTTGGTATCATTTCGGTTCAAGCGAATAAATACACTCAATTAACCGCTCTACCTGTTGTGTGCAGCAACCACTTCCCATTGTGGCATAGGTTTGATTTTTAATCTCTTCTACTGTTGTAGCACCATTTGCTATGGCATTAATAATATCTATTTTAAGAACACCATTACAGGTACATAGATTCTGATTTAAATTTTTCTTAAGTATTTCTGGAAGCTTATCCAGAGGGTTTATGATTGCTTTATTTTTCATCTAAGAATTGAAATTAAAGGGGTAGTGACAGGCGATATTTTTTCTTTTGTAGCTGATTATCATTTGTCATCGATTCCTTTAATGCTTTTGTTTTGTCTTTTCTACTCTGTTAAAAACAAGATTTAAGAAAAAACACCACTCAATCCAGAAAAGCAAAATAAATATAACATACAAAGAAAAATTTTCTCGGTAAAGCATAAGGGCTATCAGGAATAATACACCATATTGGATCAGGTCAAAAATAAAGACCCATCTTCCATGTTTTAGTTTAAGCTCGCACCCACATCGATCACAATTAATTTTATCTGGGGTGATAAAAAGTCTTAATTTATTTAATAATGTGATATTTTTTAGACATTGTAAACACTTCATTATTTTTCTCTGCTAAATATTTTTTGTCATTAGTACGGTATTTGTACGTAACGAATGCTTCGGGTCAGTCCTGTATTGCCTAGTTTAATAATGCAGTAATACAGGTCTGGCCAGTTAGTCGCAATTGTTTTTAATGTTAGGGGTCTGTGTTCTGATCCCGTTTGTTTTCATTTATTTTTGTTATGAAAATATTTTTTACGAAACTTATTAATCCAAAGTGTTTTCCAGGTTTTAAGCCTGCTTGCTCAATATATTGAAATCTCTCACAGTGCGGGCACTTAAAAGACATTCCTGTTATTAGCTTCCCCTCATGGTCTGTACACATCATGGTGTCTAATGCTGGCTCCTCGCATGATTCGCAATAGTAATATTTTTCCATAACCAATCCTGTTTTATATGATATGTGAAGTTCGGGTCAGGCTCGGTTTTTTATGCGCTGATCCAAAATATATTATATGGCTTCACATCATTACTTTTATTATTTACTGCCCCATATTTTTGCAACCGCGCGATTACTCCCTAATAAGCCAACTACTTCGCATATAAAGCCAATTAAAAAGAATACTAGAAAAGGGATGAGCCCGCCCATTTGTGATGAGCTAATAGCTGACACAGCAGAAACAGCAGATAGAATAAAAAACAACACACCAACAATAAGGAGTATCTTGCGGTGAGATTTTTTATAACTATATTCTTCTTTACCAGATTCAAAAAAATGGAGTATTGGCTGGAGTATTTTTCTCAATAATATTTTCATGTGTCGATGCTTGTAATTGGTGTAATTGGTGTAATTGGTGTAATTGGTGTAATTGGTGTAACTGGGGTCAGACTGAGCCCAGTTCTTCCAGTTCTTTTCGGAATAGGATTATCCTTCTTCGTTCCTGAAGTTTTTCAGGAATATTCTTTCACCTACGACTATCAACAGAATACCTGAAAATGCGGAATAGATAACAGTGATATCTTGCTCGGCTTTTACCAGGAGGAAAACACCTAGTATAATGACGTCAAAAATAATAGCAGCCAGCAAAATGATTGCGTTAGCTCCAACTTCTTTACGCAGATGGCGGAAAATACCCCAGTGAATTGCAATATCCATAATGATGTAAAATATCGCACCTAATGAAGCAATGCGGCTTAAATCAAAAAACAGTGTTAAAAATATCGCGATAACAACGGTATATACCAGTGTATGTTTCTGAATATCTCCAGGCATACCAAAATGGCTATGCGGCACAAGTTTCATCTCAGTCAGCATGGCAAGCATACGAGAAACAGCAAACACACTTGCTATAACGCCAGAGATAGTCGCGATGATGGCAATTGCAACAGTAAACCATAAACCATAATCACCAAACGCCGGTCTCGCAGCTTGTGCTAATGCATAATCTTTTGAAGCAATGATCTCAGAAATGCTTAAATTGTTAGCAACTGCAATCGCTACTAAAAAATAAATTAGCACGCAGATAACAATAGATATTATTATTGCTCGTCCGACATTGCGGTGCGGATCGACTATTTCTGATCCGCTGTTGGTAATTGTAGTGAACCCCTTATAAGCCAGTATGGCTAATGCCATCGCCGCAATAAAACCGGTAACCGATGAATCAGATGTGCCCGTGCTCACGCTCACGCTTTCCATCGATACGCCAGAAACCCAAAGTCCACCAATAGCAAAAATAAGAATACCGCCGATTTTAATTAATGCCGTGATTAGGGAAAACAAACCTATCATCCGATTACCGGATACATTCAATAAAAAAGCAAATATAAGAACAGAGATAGCCAAAGCAGTTACAATCCAGCTGCCAGGATCAATATCAAAAATTTGTACGCTATATGTTCCAAAGGTACGTGCTACCAGGCTTTCATTAATTACCATTGAAAAGTACATTAATAATGCACCGACCGCCGTGATGGTACCTCTCCCATAGGCTTTTTGAAGAAACATACCAATGCCACCCGCCGAAGGATATGCATTGGATAATTTTACATATGAGTAAGCGCTGAAAGCAGTTACGACGGCAGCGGCCAGGAATGCCAGAGGAAACAACGAGCCTGCAAGCTCTGCTATTTGACCCGTTAATGCCAGAATACCTGCACCGATCATGACACCGGTACCCATCGATACCGCCCCTACAAGTGACATGCTATTTTTCTTGTAATTTGTTGCTCTATCGTTATGCATATGTTCTTTCATCGCGACTCGCCTTTATTCAAAGAAATAGATTTAGTATAAGACATTTAGTTCATGTGACATCATTCATGTAAATGAGCAAAAAATATAACGCTTGAATTCAGTTGACCATAATACAGGGCGAAGCGGCGTATTATTGGTCAACTGCAGTGACTTGCTTATGTGGTTTGAAACTACTTAAGCGCTTTTACCAATTCTTCAGCAACAGCTGCTGAAGAACCAGGATTTTGTCCTGTTATAATCAAGCCATCAACAACGGCCAACGAGTTCCAGTCTTCAACTTTCTGGTACACTCCGCCCAATGCGAGAAGCTGATCCTCGACCAAGTAAGGCACGACGTTTGTCAGTTCGACTGCGGCTTCTTCGGAGTTACTAAAACCGGTGACTTTTTTGCCTTTAACCAACGGATCACCATTTTGATCCTTGGCCTTTAATAGCACCGCAGGTGCATGGCATACCGCCGCCACAGGTTTTCCAGCGGCAATAAAACCTTCAATCAACTTAATTGAATCACTGTTATTATGAAGATCCCACAGAGGGCCATGACCACCAGGATAGAATACTGCATCAAATTCTTCTACTTTCATTTCAGATAATTTAGCAGTCTTCGCCAATTCTTTCTGAGCAGCCTGGTCATCGTCGAATCGGCGTGTATCATCGGTTTGAAAATCAGGTTCGTGACTTTTGGGATCTAGCGGCGGTTGACCTCCTAGCGGTGAGGCCAGCGTAACTTGCACGCCCGCATCTTTTAAGAGGTAATAAGGACTCGCAAATTCCTCCAGCCAAAAGCCTGTTTTTTTACCAGTATCTCCCAGTTGATCGTGTGAGGTTAAAACAATAAGCACTTTCATCAGGTAGCTCCTTTAGAGTTTGTTTTTTGTTATCGTAAGTTGAATCGTAGATTGTTCAAGAGATTATTTGCCACATCATAGTCGCTTGTTATGCGATACTCGCTAATTGGTTATCACCAGCCCATATGATAATAAGCCCAAATACGTTCAATATTCATTGGGAGCCACTCTTTGTAGTAGCGCCAGTTTTCATACTTGGGAAGCTTAACGGTTTTTCTTAGTGCATCAGGGCTATGTGTTCCAGAATCTATTGCCATTTTTACAGCGGCCATCAAGTCTTCTAAGTAAATGCGTTGCTCTGCAACAACTGAAGCTGGGTCAATTGCCGGCTCACCTTCAGGTCCGTGACCAGAAATAACATAGTCAAAATCCATTTTTTCTATTTCTTTTAGTGACCTTATCCATTCATCAGGCCAGAAGTCAGGCATGGTTCTAAAGGCTATTCGACGAGGCGTGACTATATCTACTACAAACAACACTTTCTCTTTAGGAAGTCGCATTACTACCAGGCTATTCCCGTGATTTGGCCCTAAGTAGTTTAACTCCAATGCTCTACCACCCAGCTTTAATGTATACGTATCTTCAAATGTAATATCTGGTAGTGGCGTTACAGGGTTCGGGTGATCAGCTAACTCCTTTAGTAAGTTCTTATGACCTACAAACTTTGCGCCTTCTTTTTTAAAAATATTACCACCCGAAATATGATCGTGATGATTGTGGCTATAGACAACATACTTAACAGGCTTGTCCGTAATTTTTCGTATCTCATTGCGTAAAAGATTAGCCGCTTTTGGGTTCATCGGGTCAGTAACAATAACTCCATCATCAGTGACAATAAATAAATTGCGATAAACCCACCAGCGAAACACATATAGCCCGTTGCCAATCTTTTTTACACTGTGACCAAATGGCTTCCCTCCCATAGGTTCTTGGGTTGGAAAACTGGATGCACCCGCAGCCATGCTCGATAATAAGAAGCTCGCTATTAGGATTAATTTATAGGGTAAACGACTCATTGTTATTTCTCCGATAGGGTGTTTAATAATTCACGCATTAGCGCATAACGCCACATAAACGGCGCGAGGTACGAGCGTCCGGCGACCGTAGGGAGCGGATTTAATGTGCATGTTATGTTATTTTTAATTGGCTCTCTATGCCTTTTTTGAAGTTTTCTAGATCTTTGACATACCATGCAACAGAATCCGCTTCTCCAGTATCTGTTTGATAAACGATCTTCAGCAGTGATTTGAAAATTGATTTACCTAAGAAGCTCGATGGCATTTCTACATCTTGAACATATTTTAATGGAATAGAGAGTTCCATTTTTGGTAATAATCTTCTAAAAAACAACTCGTCCTTGGTGAGAATAAGAATTCCATTACCTTTCATTTGTTTATATTTCAGTGATTCTCTTCCGAAATAAGCAGCTGAATTATCATGGCAAATAATATCTTTATCTTTGAGCCTTTCTGCAATTTCTTCACGATATTTCTTTCTAATTTTTCTTAGAAACATTAGCAGTGCCAAGAGCCCTACGACAATAAGTATTGTTATAGCAACGCCTGTGTAGAGAAATAACGGACTACTCGTCCAACTTATTCCTGAACCTGATGCTCCCATTTTATTTTCCTTTCATCAACCTAACGTTTGAGGTAAGCAGCGGCATGAGTATATATCAGGAAACACATATGGTTAGTCCGTCTGCTTGACTGATTTGTTAGAAATATATTACTTAGATAATTCGTTAATAGCTGCTTGATTATTAAACTTTTTAGCATAATCCAACGCTGTTAACCCAAGTTGGTCCTTTGAATTGATATTTGCACCGCCTCTTATTAAAGCAGTAACAATTCCCTCGTTATCATTGCTAATTGCTGCATTAATTAGTGACGTTCTACCCTGAGATATGGTTGCATTAACCTTGGCGCCATTCTTTATTAATAAATCAATTATTTCAGGATTTGAATTATTCGATGCAGCAGAACTGAGTGGTGTACCACTAAACGCAGACTCTACTTCATTGACATCACTGCCTCGTCTCAGTAATTCGCTAATCACCAAAGGATTTGTATTAACATACGAAGCAAACATTAAAACACTACCATACTCGTTTCCTGGTAATAACGCTGTATCCGGTACGTTAGCAACATCTGTTAGTGATGCATTCTCCCAATAAGATTCACTACTGTATTTTCGATCTGCATTAGTAACTGTGTCATAGCCCCAGTAAAATATAACTAGAACCAATGCTATGATCAATTTTTTTGAGGCCATATTATTCTCCTTAACTTTTAATGATTATGATTTATCTTTCTAACGACTTGTAGTGGTCAAGTTATTTTGGCCACAGTTTTGTATTCAATCCAATATTTATCTTCAGCAACATTAGGCGCCACACCCAAATTATGTTGATGGGGTCTAACCTGGCTGTAGTAACCAATTATATAATCAGTGGTGTCACGTTTAGCATAAGAAAAAGATTCATAACCTTTGCGTGGTATCCATTCTGTTTTTAAACTTCTAAAAAAACGCTCCATGGGCGCATTGTCCCAACAGTTCCCTCGACGACTCATGCTTTGTTTAATTTGGTAACGCCATAACAATTGCCTAAATTGTCTGCTGGTATAATGACAGCCTTGATCTGAATGAAACATCACCTCTTTAGGTTTGTTTCTAGCTTCAAACGCCATCGATAATGCGTTGCCAGTTAAATTACTGTCAGGTGAAAACGACATGGCCCAGCCAATGGGTTTGCGTGAAAATAAATCCATCACAATCGCTAAATATGCCCAACGTTTCCCAACCCAAATGTACGTTACATCGCCGCACCAAACTTGATTAGGTGCAGCAACATCAAATTTTCTATTGAGATGATTTGGAATGCTCACATGCTCTTGTTTGGCTTTTTTATAAGCATGTTTCGGTTGCTGACAACTGATCAATCCACACGCTGTCATAAGGCCACCAGCACGATAACGACTGAGCGGCACACCTCGTCCTATGGCAATTCCAGATATCGTTCTTGCGCCTGCAGAGTCATTGCTTTCAGCAAAAATGGCTCTCACCATAGTCATTTCATTTAAGCGTTTTGGATTAACTACTTTAGAGCGTTTAATCCAATATTTATAACTGCTGCGATGCACTTCAAATGCTTGGCAAAGTCGGCTTACAGTGTGGCTCTCTTTCAGATTTTTGATTAACGTAAATTGTTCATCGAGTCGGACATCAAGAGAGCGGTAGCTTTTTTAATATGGTTTTTTCCTCTTCAATGCGCCTAATCTTTTTTTCTAATTCTTTAATTTTACGCTGATCAGGGGTTAATGCATTGGGCCGATTTGATACGCCATTAAGTTCGTCTTTTAACTGTCGTACCCACTTATCAACGGTCGATTTACCGACACTCATTGCATCAGCGGCCTCTCGTATAGAGTAGCCCTGATTAACAACTAGTTGAGCGACTTCTAATCTAAATTCTGGGGTAAAACTCTTTCTTGTTCTGCTGTTCACTTCGTCACCTATCGTTTAGGAGGTAATGATATCACCTCTTGTTAGGTGGCCAAATTAACTATGCCACTACAGAGTGATTTATTTTAAATCACTCCGCCACCTTTAACTAATAAATAGTTACGTCTTCTTTTACAGTCCTTAATTTTCTCTGTGCCCCCGATTGCCTTTGACTCCGGCACCTTTAATTGTTATTCGTCAAGCTCAGACATTAAACGAATTTCATCATCCGTAATTCCATCCCTGCCAACTAGCTTATAGTGGCGCTCGTCGACAACAGACAAATGGAAAATATCGTCACTTTCTTCAACCGCTAGTTCTAGAATCGCGACATCGTTTTCCGAGAGAAACTGCAAGGCAATTGGTTTGCAGATCGCATTTGGGTACCTAGTTCGGCAAAATTCGATATCTTGCATTACCTGAACAATTCCGAATCTATCTCCCGGTGATTTAGCTTGGCAAGGAATTACGAAATGGGTTCCTTTTTTATTAATACCAAGATATACCTCATCAATTTCAATTTGCCCTATATTCTGAATTGTCGTTCTGAGATGGTTTTGAATTGAATAACAAGTCAATCCTGAAAAAAGATCAACTAGTCTGTTATATCGAACCTTGGTGAGTAGAGCCTGCTCATCTGTGCCTGGGGCATATCGTTTCACGATTTCAGGAGTGGCATCTGGTACTTTTATTCGTTGTCTATTAGTAGTGGGTTCAATTTTTCCAGGTGCCGCTAGCCTAAATTCATAAGAGCCGACGCCTGTACCAATGATTATCCATTCAGAGCCGTTTGGGCATTTTTCCTTTATGCTATTAGGTAACTCTTTCCGAAATCTGTATGAATAAGGAATATCGCCCAAATTTTTGATTCGGGCAAATCTAAGGTCATCACATGCCTGAGCTAATTCATCCCGATCAAAAGAAACCTTAATTGCTTCGTTGCTATAGTTTTTTAGGAAAACTTTTTCTATGACCTCATCATATTTGCTCATGCTGCATCCTTGTTTAGCCTTTTTCTTTTAGGTATCAAATTATCAGGGATATCCCAATATTTTGATGCTTGCCCCATATTATAATTTAATAAATTATCATTTTGTTGGCTAAGGTTGTAAGTTTTAAATTCATCAGAATTAAGGTTCATCGCTTTAATAATTTGACCACCCAAGCTTTTTGAAAGAAATGGTATTACTGCATTTCCGATCTCTCTAAATCCATGCCAGATAGTATTATGAAAACGAAACCAATCTGGGAAGGTGTGTAATCTCGCAGCCTCTCTTACGGTTATACACCTTGGTGTAGAGTAGTGAATTGGTCTAGGTGCTGTATATGCACCTTTGTCACTTGCTGTTCCGGCTCTTAGTGTATTGCACTGGCCATTGTCTGCTAGCTTAAAAAATCTACTTATTTTTTCAATGGTTCCCGGAGTGGTTGTTTGAAATCTATCAATTGATTTTTCAGTATGCTTTGAGCCTATGTGACCATAAACCATATTAGAAACTTGCCTATTGTGACAAAGACTAAACTCGCCACTTGGTGTCAAAGAATAGTTATTTCTTAATTCTGAATAATCCAACAGAGATGAGTCTATGCCTTGATCGCCTTCAGTGTATGCATCATGGTTAGTTAAATCACCTATTGCTTCGCCACAAGTTGATAGTTGCTTTAACCCGAAATCAAATAGTGATGGCTCGTTTGATTTTGATTCAGTATGAGTTTGCTCTGGATAAGTTGCCCTGTTTGCATCTAATCTTGATCCAATAATAATGAGTCTTTTTCTTCTCTGTGGTGCGCCATAAAGCGATGCATCAAGAATAGAAATAGGTTTATCGATTGAGTAGCCTATGTTTTCAAATTCTATAATTAATTCTTCTAGGAATTTTTTATGTTTTCCTGATGCTATTCCTGGAACATTTTCAAACAGAAAATATTTAGGTCTAATTTCTTTAATAATACGAACATACTCAAATACTAATGAATTTCTCGGGTCATCAAGTTGTCTTTTTCCTATATGTGAAAATCCCTGGCATGGTGGGCCTCCTGCTACTAAGTCTATGTCGCGAGAAAATCCTTTTGCCTCCACAGCTTGGAGAAGTTCTTCAGAGGATAATTTAGATATATCTTTACAGATGCTGGCGCTGTAAGGGAAATTGAAATGGTGTACTAATGTATGTATAGCATCAAATTCAATGGCAGCAGCAATGTCAAATCCCGCAGCTTCTAAGCCGAGTGACATGCCACCACACCCTGAAAAAAGGTCTATGGCTATAGGTCGCTTCATTTTCTATCCAAAAATTGGTTCATTGTATTAAATTTACTGCAATGGTGGAGGGTTAGAGAAAATATAATAGTGTAATAGGTGACATCTTCTAATCTCCAAAAAACCAAAAAAGCCGGCATAAAGCCGGCCAACTCATCGGCTAAGATTCTATAAAAAACTCAACCACACTTACTCTCACCACAATTCAAACAGGTCATGCAACCATCCATTAATACCGTAGCTTTAGTCTGGCACTTACCACACAATTGCGCGCCATCGGGAAAATCACCTTTGCTTTCAGTCGCGCCCGCTGCATTTTGTTTGTCTTCATATTCTTTACGCTTGGCATCTACCAGTTTCTGCTGATGTTCATCCAGTTCTTCATCTTTTATCAGGCCAATCATTTTCATATGCGATTCAATAGCGTCACCGATTTCAGCTACCAGTGAAGGCATAAACTTGCCGCCTTTTTTAAAGTAGCCACCCTGTGGGTCAAATACCGCTTTCAGTTCTTCTACCATAAAGCAGACATCGCCGCCTTTGCGGAATACTGCAGAGATAACCCGGGTGAGGGCAACTACCCATTGAAAGTGATCCATGCTTTTTGAGTTGATAAAAATTTCATAGGGCTGACGGGCTTCGTGGTCGGTGCCCTGGTTTAGCACTACGTCGTTAATGGTGACATAGAGTGCGTGTTCCGATAACGGGGTTTTTATTTTGTAGGTGGAGCCGACCAGCATTTCTGGGCGTTCTACATTTTCGTGCATGTGTTCCATGCTGGGTTTTATTTCTGCTATTGCCTGTTCGGGTTCGTCTTTGACAACTTTGAAGGCGACGATTTTCTGATTGATCTGGGTGCTCATTGTTTTTGTTTCCTGTTCTTTATATTTTAGGCTGTTTATCGCGAGCTAAAGACTCGCTCCTACGTTACGGTTTTTTGTCGCAAAGACGCAAAGTTTATTTAATTTAAATACTTTGCCGTTCTTTGCGCCTTCGCGTCAGAGTTTTTATATCTTTGCGTATATTTAAAACTTACCGTAATAACCTTCTTTTAATGCATCGAATAAATTGGCGGCGGTGTGCATTTCGCCGTCGTATTCTATTTCTTCATTGCCTTTTACTTCTATGGTGCTGCCGTCTTCGAGAGTGAACTGGTACAGGGTTTTTTCCAGGTCTTCTTCTTTCACTAATACGCCCTGGAATACTTCGGGGTTAAAGCGGAAGGTGGTGCAGCCTTTTAATCCCATGTCGTAGGCGTATTCATAAATGTCTTCGAATTCTTTAAAATCATAATCCGTTGGCACATTGGCGGTTTTTGAAATGGATGAGTCGATCCATTTTTGTGCCGCGGCCTGAATGTCTACGTGTTGTTTGGGGGTGACACCTTCGGATGCGATAAAGTATTCGGGCAGTCTGTTATCTGCATTTTCACTAAAGGGCATGGCATCTTGATTCACCATAGAGCGATAGGCCAGTAGCTCGAATGAGTAGACATCAACTTTTTCTTTGCTCTTTTTACCTTCGCGAATAATATTGCGCGAGTAGTGATGAGCGAAGCTGGGTTCGATGCCGTTGCTGGCGTTATTGGCCAGGGATAATGAAATGGTACCTGTGGGGGCGATGGAACTGTGGTGAGTAAAACGGCAGCCGTGTTCTTCTAGCTGTTTGCCGAGTTCGGGGTCTTCTTTGGCAACCTGTTGCATATAGCGGCTGTATTTTGCGTGCAGAATTTTACCCATGATTTTATCGCCGGCTTTCCAGCCGTCTTCTACCATTTCGGGACGTTTGTATAACATCTCTGCACTGACTTCGAATTCTGTATTAAGAATCGGAGCGGTACCTTTTTCTTTTGCGAGTTCAACGCCGGTGCGCCAGCCTTCCATTGCCAGTTCTTTGGTGACTTTTTCGGTGAACTCCAAAGATTCTGCTTCGCCGTATTTAACACCCAGCATGGTGAGGGTGGAACCCAGACCTAAATAACCCATGCCATGACGGCGCTTGCTTTCAATTTCGTGGCGTTGTTTTTCTAATGGCAGGCCATTAATTTCAACCACATTGTCGAGCATGCGGGTAAAGATGCTGACGGTTTTGCTGAAGTTTTTCCAGTCGAATTCGGCTTTGTTGGTAAACGGGTGAGTGACAAAACGAGTGAGGTTAATGGAGCCAAGCAAACAGCTGCCGTAAGGAGGCAGAGGCTGTTCGCCGCAGGGATTGGTGGCGCGGATATTTTCGCAGAACCAGTTATTATTCATTTCATTCACTTTGTCGATAAGAATAAAACCGGGCTCGGCGTAATCGTAGGTGGAGGCCATAATGCTGTCCCACAGGCGGCGAGCCGGCACAACGCGGGTAATTAGGCATGCCACCAGACCGGCATCGTTGGTCATATAGCCTTCTTTAACCGGCCACTCACGCCAGATCACTTTTTCGTTATTGCCTGTTTTCATATCCAGATTCTGCTGGATAAATTCTTCGGTAGACATGGGGAAGGCTAGTGGCCAGTCGCCATCGGCTTTTACCGCTTCGACAAAATCGGTGGTAATAAGTAGCGACAGATTAAACTGACGCAGGCGACCGTCTTCACGTTTAGCACGGATAAAATCAAATACATCGGGATGCCCCACATCGAAAGTGGCCATCTGTGCACCCCGGCGACCGCCAGCGGAAGAGACGGTGAAACACATTTTATCGTAGATATCCATAAACGACAGTGGGCCTGAGGTATAGGCGCCAGCACCGGAAACATAACCGCCTTTGGGGCGCAGGGTGGAATATTCATAACCTATGCCACAGCCGGCCTTTAGTGTGAGGCCTGCTTCGTGAACTTTATCCAGAATATCGTCCATCGAGTCTTCGATAATGCCAGAAACGGTGCAGTTAATAGTGGAGGTGGCGGGCTTGTGTTCCTGTGCGCCGGCATTGGAAATAATGCGCCCCGCAGGGATGGCTCCATGACGCAGCGCCCACAGAAATTCGGTGTGCCATTTCTGTTTTAGCTCATCGCTGGTTTCAACATCGGCCAGTGCTCTGGCTACTCGCTCGTAGGAGTTATCCAGTGTCTGATCGACGTGTTCGCCGTCTTTTGTTTTAAGTCTGTATTTTGTATCCCAGATATCGAGGGAGGCTTCCTGGAAAGGAACTTCATTAACATTGTTTGGCACGGCCTGGAGTTGCATTGCAGTCATTTGGTGTCCTGTACAGCTGATTTATTAGAAATTGATAATACACATCTTGTGTGTATCTAAGTAAGGTAGCACAAGATATAGTGCTTATGAAGTAAAAATGTGATTTTTTTTGATATTCGGGGTGTTGGTATTTATGGAGCGTTTTCATGGCTGTATTTTAGCTATTGGCCTGTTAAATCTGATGCAGGAACGCGGATAAAATATTGCGTAGGAGCGACCTTTGCCTGCATGGATGCAGGTAAGGAGCGTGAGCAGGACGCGGAAGCTTCAGGTCGCGATTTTGGTAACCTGCGAGCATCGCGACCTGAAGGTCGCTCCTACAGAAAAGCAGGAATGGGTGTTGATTTCTGCTTTACCCCGCACCCTGTCGTCCCGAGCGTAGCCGAGGGACCTTGTGCCGTAAAAAAGCGGCAAAGAGTGGGGCATCAGATCCCTCGGCTACGCTCGGGATGACAGGCTCAGAATAAATCCACAACCTGCGTTTGTTTTAATCTCTACAATCCTTGCCTGAAATCATATGCCCTATATCAGATCAGGCTACAATTAATACAAATGACAGATAATAATAAAACCTTAAAACGCAGCCTGTCTCTGACCATGATTACCTTCTTCGGGCTGGGCAATATTCTCGGTGCAGGTATTTATGTGCTGGTGGGTAAGGTGGCGGCCGAGGCCGGATATTTTGCCCCGCTGGCTTTTTTCGTGGCCTCGATTATTGCGGCAATTTCAGCCTTTACCTTTGCCGAGCTTTCGGCGCGATATCCGGTGAGCGCCGGTGAGGCAGTGTTTCTTCACGAAGGCCTGAATATTCGGTTCCTGACCATTGCGGTGGGATTGATGATTACTCTGGCGGGTATGATTTCAACGTCGGCTCTGACTCATGGTTTTGTTGGTTATTTATCGGTGTTTGTAGACTGGCCCCACTGGCTGATGATGGTGGCGATTATTTTGCTGCTGGGTGGGCTGGCGGCCTGGGGAATAAGCGAATCTGTAATGGTGGCTTCTCTGCTTACTCTGGTTGAGGTTGTGGGTTTGCTGCTGATTGTTTTTGTGGGTACAGATTTTCTAATATCAACGGAACATGCAATTAAGGAAGTTAATCTATCATTGGGGGGCATACCCTGGCTGGGTGTTTTCTCCGGCGCGTTTCTCGCTTTCTATGCTTACATTGGTTTCGAAGATATGGTGACTGTTGCAGAAGAGGTGAAAGAGCCAGAAAAAAATATGCCTCGCGCAATTATTCTGGCGCTGGTTATTTCGACTGTTTTATACGCTGCTGTATCTATTGTTGCGGTGATGGTGGTTGAACCCCGGCAGTTAAGTTTAAGCGCTGCGCCTCTGGCCGAAGTTTACACCGTAGCGACTGGCAGAGAACCGGTGCTGATAAGTCTGATTGGTATTTTTGCGGTTATTAATGGCGCGTTAATTCAGATAATTATGGCGTCACGTTTACTCTATGGCATGGCGGTTAAAGGCTGGCTGCCCCGTTATCTGGCTCAGATTCATGCAACAACACGCACGCCTTTGCATAGCACACTGGTGGTTGTGTTTATTATTCTGTTTTTTGCTTTAAGTTTGCAGCTGGTTACTCTGGCGGAGCTTACCAGTTATCTGATATTAATCGTTTTTGCTCTGGTTAATCTGTCGTTGATAAAAATCAAACAGAAAAATCCACGGCCAGATAAAGTTAAACTAGTTTCAGTGTGGGTGCCGCGGCTGGGTTTTATTTCAGCCAGTGGGTTTTTATTGCTTAAACTGGTGTCGAATTTTTAGTCTGCGAAATGGTAATAAAATAAATGAGAAAATTATTTAATAAAATAGTCATAATATTTTTAATGCTCAATCTGTTTTGTTCACTGGCATTAGCAGAAACTATTATTCCTCGTGACTTAATTCGTCAGGCAATGAATCACTGGCGGGGAGTGAGCTCGTATTCTGAAATGACTATGACCATACATCGTGCTGACTGGCAGCGCAGTATGTCGATGCAGGCCTGGACCAGAGGTGATAAAACTTCACTGGTGCGAGTAATCAGTCCAAAGAAAGATGCAGGCAGTGGCACGCTCACCAAAGATAATAATATGTGGACCTTCGCACCGAAGATTAATCGCATTATTAAAATCCCATCTTCAATGATGAGTCAGGGCTGGATGGGCAGCGATTTTTCTAATAAAGATGTCAGTAAGTCTACGGATATTATTGACCAGTATAATCATAAGCTGCTGGAAACTCGCCAGCAGAATGGACACGCGGTTTATATTATTGAATCCATACCCCACGAAGATGCGGCGGTTGTGTGGGGCAGAGAAATAATTATTATACGTGATGATTATGTTTTGCTGGAGCAACAGTTCTGGGATCAGGATAATATTCTGGTTAAAACAATGAAGGCATTAGAAATTAAAATCATGGGAGGGCGCACTGTGGCCAGTGTTATTCGCATGGGTAAAGTCGCTACGCCAGAGGAGTGGACTGAAATGTCGGTGCAGAAAATACAGTTCGATATTTCTTATGACGACAGTCTGTTTAGTTTATCCAGTTTGAGAAACCCAAGGCGATGAATATTACTCTGCGTATGGCCTGGCGAAATTTATGGCGACATAAGCGGCGTACCTGGCTGACGGTGGGAGCGATGATTTTTTCTAATCTATTGCTGGTGTTTATGATTTCATTGCAGTTTGGCAGTTACCGCATGATGATTGATAACACCTTACAATCTTATATCGGCCATATGCAGATACAGCGTGAGGGGTATAACGACAACCCTAAAATACGCAATAGCATTAATGCAATTATTCCATTAGCTAATGATGTGCGTAAAAAAATAAACAGTAACCGAGTGGCGGCGCGGGGAGTTGCCTTTGCTATGGCATCCAGTGAGCAGCGTTCTTTTGGTTTACAGATTGTTGGCGTTGAACCGGAATTTGAAGTTAATGTATCGAGTCTGCCGGGGCTGATTAATAAAGGAAAATATTTCAGTCATATTAATGCAAAAGAAATTATTATAGGCAGTATTCTTGCGCGTAACCTGCGAGTAAGTGTTGGTGATGAACTGACTTTGCTGGGTGGCGGTCGGGATGGATCATTTGCCGCCGGTGTGGTTTTTGTAACAGGTATTTTTGATTCGGGTATTGCGAGTGTTGATCGTTCTATGGCGCAGTTGCCTATGGGGTATTTTCAGTCTCTGTTTGGTATGGGGAGTCATGGTCACAGTATTGTGGTGAATGCAAAAGATCTGACCCGGGTTTCTGTTTTACAGAATAAGCTGACGGATATTATAAAAAATAATAATAAACTGGTGGTTCTTAACTGGGAAATTTTACAGCCCGGACTCAAGCAGGCAATTCAGGCTGATATGGCCAGTGCATGGTTTATGTACGCCGTGCTTATTGTGCTGGTTGCTTTTAGCGTGCTCAATACTCAGTTAATGTCGGTGCTGGAACGCACCCGAGAGTTTGGCACCATGATGGCGTTGGGTGCGAAACCTTCACGTCTTGGTCGGTTAGTGATTACCGAAACTTTTATGATGTCGACTATTGGTCTGCTGGTCGGCGCAGCTCTGGGTTATGTGCTGACATACTATCTTACTATCGTTGGGTTTTCTTACCCTGGTATGGAAGAAATGGCTGCACGTTTTAATTTGCCTGATCGCATGTATCCGAGCATCTCGCTGTTATCAATTTTTCTGGGGCCGGGTATTGTATTTGTTTTCAGCTTGCTGGCTTCTCTGTATCCCGCTCTAAGATTATTTTTCCTGCAGCCAGTTAGTGCGATGAAGGCAGTATGAGGTTTTTATGAAAAGCTATTTAGCTGTTAAGGCAATACTCACTTTAGCCTGGCGTAATCTGTGGCGTAATCATCGTCGCACATTGATTATGCTGGCGGCTATCACCGTGGGTGTGTGGGCGATGATTTTTATGACCGCTCTTATGCGTGGCATGGTGGATGATATGCTGGTTAATGGCATCCGCGATCTGCCCGGTGAGGTTCAGATTCATCATCCATTGTATCGGGATGATCCGAGTATCAATAACAGTATCTCCATGCCCAGTAAAAAACTGCTCGATATATTGCAATCACCGGAGATAAAAGCCTGGACCGCTCGTGTGCGCGTGCCCGGGGTAATCTCAAGTGAGCGGGACAGTCGTGGAGTTACTTTGCTGGGAGTTGATCCTGAAACTGAAGTGCAGGTTAGTTTTGATAAAGACAGTATTATAGAAGGGCGTTTTCTTAAAGACAGTAATGATACAGGCATTGTTATTGGTGCCAGAATGGCCGAGCGACTGGAAACCCGACTGGGTAAACGGGTAGTTATTATGAGTCAGGATCCGAACAATAATATTGCTGATCGTGGCTTTCGTATTGTGGGTATTTATAAAGCAAAAATGGCCAGCCTTGAAGAGCTTTATGTTTATGCGGCTAAAAAAACCGTACAGAAATTATTAAATATGGATAATAAAATATCGGAGATTGCCATTACCGGTGAAAATTATCGCCATGTCGAAAACTGGTATGCCAGGGTTAAAAAAACGGTCGGTAAAAAATCAGAAACCCTGGCCTGGTATGAAGCGGATGTTTATCTTGGCAGCATGTTGAAAATGATGGATGGCTTTGTGCTGGTATGGGTTATTGTAATTTTTATTGCGTTATCTTTTGGTCTGGTAAATACCCTGGTGATGGCAGTGTTTGAACGTGTTCGTGAAATTGGTTTAATGCAGGCATTGGGTATGCGACCGGGCATGATAATGTATCAGATTTTAATGGAATCGTTTTTACTACTGGTTATCGGTTTAATGCTGGGTAATGTGCTGGCGGTTATTTCTATTGTTCCTTTGCAGGATGGCATTGATGTCTCCGGAGTTGCAGAAGGTATGGAAATGATGGGAACCAGCAGCGTTTTATATCCCGCATTAGAATTAAATGACATGGTGCTGGCAAATATTATTGTTATTGTACTTGGTTTTCTGGCCAGTGTTTTACCTGCCTTGCGCGCGGCTCGCTATGATCCTGTTGAAGCTTTGGGTAAAAATTAAATGGGTGAGGTCTGGATGTTTCTGTTTTTTAATATTCAGGTCATTGCAATTCTGTTAACTTTAAAAGCACCGTCATCTCCGAATGCCTGTATCGGAGATCCAGTGTCTTTAAATTATGCAAAGTCACGGATTCCCGATACAGGCATTCGGGAATGACGAAAGTCTTTGTTTAACTATTATACGTCCTTATAGGGTGAGATCAAAATCACGTTCTTAAAACGTATATTTTTACTTTTTTATATCCATGTATGTATGAATGTATGAATAAAAAACTTAATATTAAAACAGGTAGTTCATAATGACTTCAATAGTCTGCAGAGACGTATGCAAAACATTCAGGCAGGGTGATGAAATTATTACTGGTCTGGACAATGTTTCTATCTCTATAGATGAGGGCGACTTTGTCTGTTTGTCTGGTCCATCGGGTTCAGGCAAGACAACCCTGCTCAATGCTATGGGTGGTCTGGATACGCCGGATAGCGGACAGGTTTTTGTTGGCAAAACTCAAATAGATAAATTAAATAAAGGTGCGCTGGCTGATATGCGTTTGCATAGTATTGGTTTTGTGTTTCAGTCTTATAATTTAATACCTGTGTTAACGGCAAGAGAAAATGTTGAGTTTGTTATGCAGATACAGGGCGTGTCGGCTGAGGAACGTTCGCATCGCTCTTATAAAATTCTTAAGGAAGTAGGACTGGAAGGCATGGAAGATCGACGCCCGACGCAATTGTCGGGTGGGCAGCAACAGCGAGTCGCCGTTGCTCGATCAATTGTAAGTAAACCTACGCTGGTGCTTGCTGATGAACCCACGGCGAACCTTGACTCGATCACTTCTTCTCAGTTAATGAATTTATTTGTAGAGTTAAATCAACTGCATAATATTACATTTGTAATTTCCACCCACGATGCGCGGGTAATGAAATACGCGAAACGATTAATTAGCATGCAGGATGGCCGAATTATAAGTGATGAAATACAGCAACAGTTACACACAGGTGGCTGATGCTGCGCTGTATAATATTATCTGTAATGATTTCTGGCTGGAGTGCGCCAGGGGTCGCGGATGTTTTTAATGGCGGCCATGTAAAATTTCTGTCTCTGCTGAATCGTTTTCCTGATGACAGTCTGTTTGCCGATTTTACAGGTTCATCTTCTGCTGATTATAACGGCAATGCACGTTTAAAATTCGACTGGCAAATGGATCGAGTGCAACTGGTGACAGATTATCAGTTAAGCGCACAATATGGCGACACTATTAAACTTGCTAACAGTCTTCCCGGTTCGGTGTTAATAAAAAAACCTGTTACGGATGACAGTAATCGTCTGTTTGATCTGACACGGACAGTTTCTCAGGATAATGACAGTGCACTTGTTCATCGTCTGGATCGTTTTTATATTGATATTACAACATCAAATACGGTTGTCCGTGCAGGGCGTCAGGCGGTGAGCTGGGGTAATGGTCTTGTTTACACGCCAATGGATTTTATTAATCCATTTGATCCATCGGCGGTAGACAAAGAATATAAAACCGGTGATGACATGTTGTATGGTCAGCAACTGATGTCAGATGGCGATGATTTGCAAATGGTCTGGGTGATTCGTCGCGATAGTGCAAATAATATTACCGGGAAAGTTGATTCTATTGCTATTAAATATCATGGTTTTTCCACCGCAAGAGAATTTGATTTATTAATTGCCAGACATTACAGCGATACAATTTATGCGCTTGGCGGGCTGGTTAATGTTGGTGAAGCGGTGTGGCGAGGAGATATTATACTGACGTCCCTGGCAACAGAAAATGTAACCAGTCTGGTGACTAGCCTGTCTTATTCCTGGGTGGGCTGGGGGCATAATATCAGCGGTGTTGTTGAGTATTTTTATAATGGTTTTGGGCAGTCTAATACAGACTATAATCCTGCTGCACTTGCGAGTAATCTCGCTTTATCTGCACGTTTAGTGCGCGGTGAGTTATTTACTCTGGCCAGGCATTACATAGCCGTATCGGCGCTTATTGAAGTCACACCATTATGGACATTAACACCGAATGTTTTTATTAATATTAATGATAACTCTTATCTGGCTCAGTTGGTCAGTGCCTATGATTTTAAACAGGACTGGCGATTGCTAATGTCATTAAGTGTGCCGGTTGGCGGGGTGGGGTCAGAGTTTGGCGGTGTAGATTCAGGCGTGGTGGCTAAACCTCTTAGCACTGAGCTGAGTTTATTTGCCCAGCTTGCATGGTATTTTTGATACGCTTTCAGTACGTATGGCAGCGTTGAGCAGCTAATTTCATCATTGTCATAAAGTTGTAATAAAAACATCATTTAATATAAGCGTTAAAATTTGTCAGGAAATAAACAATGGCTGGAAAAACAGTCCTGGTAGTTGAGGACGATCATGATATCCGCGATATGCTGGTATTCTCACTGGAGAAAGCAGGTTTTGTAGTGGTGGAATCTGAAGACGCTGAAACCGCAGTGAGCAAGCTGGGTAATATTTTGCCAGATATTATGCTGGTGGACTGGATGCTGCCGGGCATGAATGGCCCCGAATTTATTCGCCGAGTACGTAAGGATGAATTGACTCAGCCTATTCCAGTTATCATGCTGACCGCACGCGGTGATGAAGCCGATAAAATTTGTGGCCTCGAAAATGGTGCAGATGATTATGTCACCAAGCCCTTTTCACCCAAAGAGCTGATTGCACGCATTAAGGCACTGCTACGCAGAAGTGGCAACAGCGATGATGAAGTGTTGCAGATTAATGAATTGTCATTAAACACACAGGCGCACCGGCTGACTATAAAAAATGAGTCGGTAAATATTGGCCCGACAGAATATAAACTGCTGGAATTTTTTCTACTGCATCAGGATCGTGTTTACAGTCGTGAACAGCTGCTTGATCTTGTGTGGGGTCGTAATGTCTATGTTGAAGAACGAACCGTTGACGTGCATGTGCTAAGATTACGAAAATTACTTTCACCTCATGGTTATGAAAAATTATTACAGACGGTACGTGGGGCAGGTTATCGCTTCTCTTCCAGATAATTCGAAGAAGTAGATAGCTTTTATATTATGCAAAATTCCTGGGTCACAGAACTACGCCGACTTATTATTTATATAATAATTTTCTGGCTGGCAGGGTTTGTCGCGGGGTTTTCACTGTGGGGCATTATCGCAGGTTTTTCTGTTTATCTAATTAATCTTGCACAACGTTTTAGTAAATTTGAAAAATGGATTAATCTCAGTCTCAGTCAGCCAGAAGATTTCGGTGGCGTGTTTGATGATCTGGCCTTTCGTATTTATCGTATTCGCACTCGTAGTCGTAATCGCAAAAAGAAATTAACCGAATTATTAAGAAGCTGGCAGGATTCCTCTGCGGCTTTACCTGATGCAGCTGTGGCGATTGATGTCGATGGAAATATTACCTGGTTTAATTTAACGGCTTCCTCCATGCTGCGATTAAAGTCTTCAGACCAGGGGCGACACATTGGTAATTTATTACGCAACCCAAAATTTCTACGTTACTTAAGCAAGGGCGATTATAAAGAACATCTGGAAATTGCCTCGCCTTTAGATATTTCTAAAACCTTAAATATTCGGGTTGCACCTTATGGCGCAAATCAGCGATTAATACTGGTGAGTGATGTGACTCACATTCAGGCGTTAATGACGATGCGTCGAGATTTTATTGCTAATGTTTCCCATGAATTACGCACCCCATTAACTGTGATTATGGGATACCTTGAAAATATAAAAAACGAGAATATTAATCAGGCTGAATTTGAAAAATTAATTGAGAGAATTGAAAACCCGGCAATAAGAATGAAATCATTGATTGATGATTTATTGCTGTTATCAAAACTGGATACGGGGGCGCCGTGCAGCCCAGAATCCAGTGCGGTTATTAATGTTGCCACAATGGTTAAAAGTATTGTGGCAGAAGCAGAGCAGCTGAGTCATGGTCGGCATAATATTAATGTAGAGATAGATGCGGAGTTGCAGTTAAAAGGTGTGGAGAAAGAAATATACAGCGCCTTTATTAATCTATTGACCAATGCTATTCGTTACACGCCAGAAGATGGTTCAATTAACCTGCAATGGAGAGCTTACGGTGATGGTGCAAGTTTTTGCGTGGCGGATACAGGGGCGGGTATTCCTGCTATTCATTTGTCCAGATTAACCGAACGTTTTTATCGTATAGACGTGGGACGCTCGAGATCAATTGGTGGCACGGGTCTGGGGTTGTCTATTGTTAACCAGGTTTTACGGCGTCATGATGCAGAGCTGCATATTAGCAGTGAAGTGGGTAAGGGCTCTGAGTTTTGCTGTTTTTTTCCTGAGGCAAGGGTGGTGCTTAGGCAGCAGGATGATAAAAATATCACGAGCTAAAGACTCGCTCCTACAGTGAAATTTACAACGTAGGAGCGAGTCTTTAGCTCGCGATGAGCTATTGTCATATTTCAAATATAAAAACTTCATAATTCTGTCATATTTATACCTCATACTTTCACACATTAAATCTACTGGAGTAATGTTAATGAATTTTAAACAATTATTAGTCACTGTATCTTTACTGGCTGCATCGGTTTCAGTTGCATCTGCTGCTGTGAAAGTCGATCCTAAACTGGCGACTTATAAAGCAGTGAGTGGAGTGTCGGGCAATATGTCCAGCGTGGGTTCGGATACACTGGCTAACTTAATGACATTCTGGGCAGAGGAATTCAAGCGTCAGTATCCTAATGTCAGCATTCAAATTCAGGCGGCAGGATCATCAACTGCGCCACCGGCTTTAACTGAAGGCACATCTAATCTGGGGCCAATGAGTCGCAAAATGAAGTCTAAAGAAGTTGAGGCTTTTATGAACAAACACGGTTATAAGCCTACTGCGATTCGTGTGGCTATTGATGCACTGGCCGTGTATGTGAATAAAGATAATCCGATTAAGGGCATGACTATTCCAGATGTGGATGCGATTTTTTCTGCCACCCGTAAATGTGGCGGTGCAGGAAACCTTACTAACTGGGGTGATCTGGGCCTCACCGGGTCATGGAAAAAACGCTCTATTCAGTTATATGGTCGTAATTCAGTATCCGGCACCTACGGTTACTTTAAGAAAAAAGCCCTGTGTAAAGGTGATTTTAAAAACAATGTAAATGAGCAGCCAGGTTCGGCGTCGGTTGTGCAGTCTGTGTCATCTTCTTTAAATGGTATAGGTTATTCAGGCATAGGCTATAAAACTTCAGGTGTTAAAGCTGTGCCTCTGGCTAAAAAACCGGGCAAGCCTTTTATAGCGGCAACCGCTGAGAATGCGATTAACAAAACTTACCCATTGTCTCGCTATCTGTATGTTTATGTAAATAAGCACCCTAATAAACCGCTGACACCGCTGGATCGTGAGTTTTTGAAAATGATCCTGTCTAAAGTAGGCCAGCAAGTTGTAGTGAAAGATGGCTATATTCCACTGCCTTATAAAGTAGTCGCAAAGGAACTGGCCAAACTTAAGTAAGCTGGTATTGATAAGCATGATAGAAGCCACCCACCGGGTGGCTTTTTGATTATTGTAGGAGCGAGTCTTTAGCTCGCGATGCTTGCTGGTTGCTAAAATCGCAAGCTAAAGCTTCCGCATCCTGCTCACGCCCCTTACCTACATCCCTGTAGGCAAAGACTCGCTCCTACAACGTCAGGAAAAAACAGCCAGTGACCCAGAATCATCAAAAATTTGCCTGTTTCCCATCTTTGTAACAAAACTGTCACAAAACCAAAATAAAATACACAGATGAGTTATGACAGCATAAAAGACAGATCATGGCGGCAACGTCGACGTGGCCTGATCGATAAATTCGCCGGCACTACCATTGGTATGGGCGGCGTCAGTGTAATCTTCGCTATTGTGCTGATCTTTTTCTATTTGCTGTGGGTGGTGGCTCCCATCTTCCAGGCCGCAGAAATTTTGCCACTCAATCAGTTTACGCTTAATGACTCGACTGCAAATGTATCAACAAAATATATTGCAGTGGAAGAAAGCGGCGATCTGGGTATGCGTATTAACTCAGATGGCAGTATTCAGTTTTTTAATTTATTAGATGGCAAAGTTGTTTATAAAGAACAGCTGGATCTTACCGAATATTCAAAAATATCCCATGTTACTGAGTTAGATTCTGAAGGTATGAATCTGGCCATCGCACTGGACAACAATCACCTTATCTTTATCAGAATTTCATATCGAGTTAATTTTGTTGGTGAACAACGAATGCTGGAACCGAGCGTAAATTATCTGTTTGGTGAAGATGCGCTGGAACTTAATTATGTAAATAATATTAAACTGATTGATGCCGCACTGGATGAAGACAGTCTGACCTTGTCAGTGCTGGATGATTCAGGTCAGCTTTTATTACAGAAGTATGAAGTGGAAGAAGGCGATGATCTGGTCGAGCCTGAATCTGAGGTGGTTCTGGAAATACCGGATGCACAAAAATATATTCAGCTTGATCCGCTGGGGCAATGGTTATATCTGGCAAGCGACAATGGTCAGTTAAACTATTTTAATATCAGTGATCTTGAAGACGTTGAGCAGATTGAGCACCTTGCACTGGTAAAACCAGAGCGAAGCTTAACCCAGTTTAAAATGTTGCTGGGTGGTGTTTCAATTATCGTTGCGGATGATCAGGGATCAGTGCGCCAGTGGTCGTTACAGAGAGATGAAAAGAATCAGTATAAACTGGTTGAGATTCGAGGTTTTGATGCCTTAGATGCGGTTGGTTTTATGGCTACAGAAAAACGTCGTAAAGGTTTGCTGGTACTTAACAGTAATAATGAAGTGGTGATTTATCACACTACTGCCGATAAAGTACTGTTAAAGAAAAAACTAACTGAATTCAAATCAGATGTTGTGCTGCTATCGATGTCCAGTCGTGCTGATGTGTTGCTGCTTGAAACTGCAGATAAAAAATATTTTACTTACAAAATTAATAATCATCATCCTGAATTATCCTGGGATGCTTTGTGGAATGAAATAACCTACGAAAGTTATACCGATGCCAGATACATCTGGCAATCATCCTCAGCAGATAATGATTTTGAACCCAAGTTCAGTTTATCGCCGCTGGTGTTCGGTACTATCAAGGCTGCATTTTATGCCATGTTGATTGCCATGCCTCTGGCAATTATGGGCGCAATTTATACCGCTTATTTTATGGCGCCAAAAATGCGTAGCTGGGTGAAACCAGGTATAGAAATTATGGAAGCCCTGCCAACGGTTATTCTGGGTTTTCTTGCTGGCTTATGGCTGGCACCTATAGTGGAAGATAACCTGCTTGCGATTCTGTCTTTAAGTTTTGTATTGCCAGCAGGGTTATTAATATTTTCTGCGCTATGGATGAAGTTTCCAAAGGCAATACAATATTTAGTACCTAATGGATGGCAGGCCGCTTTGCTGGTTCCTGTAGTCATTATTTTAACCTGGTTGTCTTTTTATCTGGCTCCATTTTTTGAAACAATATTTTTTAATGGCGATTTACGTGCCTGGATGCTGAGTGAATTTGGCATAGGTTATGATCAACGCAACTCACTGGTTGTGGGTATAGCTATGGGGCTTGCGGTTATCCCCACTATTTTTTCAATTACTGAAGATGCAATTTTCAGTGTGCCTCGCCAGTTAACTACTGGTTCGCTTGCATTAGGTGCGACTCCCTGGCAAACATTAATGCGAGTTGTTTTATTAACGGCCAGCCCCGGTATTTTTTCAGCAGTGATGATTGGTCTGGGTCGAGCGGTAGGCGAAACCATGATTGTATTAATGGCTACAGGTAATACGCCGATTATGGATATGAGTATTTTTGAAGGTATGCGTACATTGTCTGCCAATATTGCGGTTGAATTGCCAGAGTCTGAAGTTGATAGCACCCATTATCGAATTTTATTTTTAGCCGCTTTTGTGTTGTTTGTTGTGACCTTTATATTTAACACACTGGCAGAAATTGTCAGACAGAATCTTCGCAAACGTTACGGCAGTTTGTAGGTCAGTAAATTATTATGAAATCAGATTCCAGTTCAAATAAGAAAAATAGTTTCAGTCAGTGGTGGTTGAGTGGCGTGCCGTGGATCTGGTTAAATGCCGGTGCGGTTAGCATTAGCATAGTTGTCGTATCTGGATTGTTGTTTATGATTGCCGCCAAAGGTATGGGGCATTTCTGGCCTGCCAATATTTATCAGTTTGATTATCAGACAGAATCAGGTAAGACATCTATTATTGGTGAATTTATTCAGGCTGAAAAAATCAGCCGTTCTCGTTATGAAGAATCAGGTCTGGGCGCAGCACCTGAAGGTGATGAACTCGTAAAACGCTGGTTAATAAAAACCGGTAATCGTGAGATTCTATCTGCAGATTTTCGTTGGGTAGATGATTTTAAAATTCAGCATAAAAAAGCACCTGAAGATTTAATTATTATTGAACGCACTGAATGGGGTAATTTTTACGGTTATCTTAAACAGATTAGCGAGGCAGGAAAAAAGCTGGATGAACAGGATAGTAGATGGCAACAGCTAGAGAGTCGTATTGATCGAGTAACTGAATTACGCGAACAGATTCATGAGCTGGAAGATGGCGACATCGGCACTATTAATTATCAGCTTGAACGTTTACGTTTAAAACGTCGCTCTCTTGAGCTGGATGGTCTGGATAGTAAAGAAAATCTGGCTGAAATTGAAGTCCAGGAAAAATCACTGGATGCTGATTATAAAATTTTACGACAGCAGTTGCTGACATTAAATAATAAAATTTCACGTGATACAGCTACCTTTGAAATAATGGATGGCCGAGTAATTGATATTAAGCTGTCTGCTGTAATATCAGTTTTAAAGCCTAATAGCTTAAATGTATTTGAAAAAGTAGTGAAATATTTTTCAAACTTCAAAAAATTTATTCTGGATAATCCAAGAGAAGCCAATACAGAAGGCGGCGTATTTCCCGCTATTTTTGGTACGGTTATGATGGTGTTGTTAATGTCTGTGCTGGTAACGCCTCTGGGTGTGGTGGCGGCGGTTTATTTGCGTGAGTATGCCAAACAGGGTGCAATGATTCGCCTGATTCGAATTGCGGTAAATAATCTGGCCGGTGTGCCTTCTATTGTTTATGGTGTATTCGGTCTGGGTTTCTTTGTTTATTTTCTTGGTGGCAATATCGATCAACTGTTTTTTCCTGAAGCTCTGCCCGCACCTACTTTTGGTACCCCGGGTTTAATGTGGGCATCTTTAACTCTGGCTTTGTTGACTTTGCCTGTGGTGATTGTTTCTACAGAAGAAGGACTGGCTCGAATCCCCAGAAGTTTTAGAGAAGGCAGTCTGGCTCTGGGGGCTACAAAATTTGAAACTTTATGGAAAGTGGTATTACCCATGTCCAGCCCATCTATTATGACTGGACTGATACTTGCAGTAGCACGAGCCGCGGGTGAGGTAGCACCTTTAATGATGGTGGGCGTAGTAAAACTTGCGCCTCAGTTGCCCGTTGATGGTAATGCGCCGTTTATGCATCTTGACCGAAAATTTATGCATCTGGGATTTCATATTTTTGATGTAGGATTTCAGAGCCCTAATGTTGAAGCAGCAAGACCGTTGGTGTATGCCACTGCATTTTTGCTGGTGCTGGTTATTGTTTTATTAAATCTGTCTGCAATAATATTACGCAATCGATTGCGTGAACGTTACAAAGCACTGGATTCTTAATCGACTGGACTTAAATTTAAATTATTGAGTATTAATATGAACGATCAAATTCTTACCCATGCAGTTGACCCGACTAAACTGTCTCGAGGGGTTAATCACAGAAATCTTACGGAAGAAGAAATGTGCTTAAAGGTTGAAGATCTGGAATTGCACTATGGCGAAAAGAAAGCGCTGAATGCAATTAACCTGGAAATTCCTAAAACCAGAGTTACAGCTTTTATCGGCCCCAGTGGTTGTGGTAAGTCTACATTATTGCGCTGCTTTAATCGGATGAATGATCTGGTAGAAAGTGCAAATATTAGCGGTAAGATTTTACTTGATGGGGATGATATTTATTCTCGAGAAGTTGATGTTTCAGCTTTGCGCCGTCGAGTTGGTATGGTGTTTCAAAGACCCAATCCATTTCCCAAATCAATTTATGAAAATGTAGCCTATGGTTTGCGTTTGCAGGGAATTAATAAACGTCATATTTTAGATGAGCGTGTTGAATGGGCATTAAAAAGTGCCGCACTGTGGGGTGAGGTAAGCAATCGACTGAATGATAGCGCACTGGGTTTATCCGGTGGTCAGCAACAACGGCTGGTTATTGCTCGCGCGATTGCGATACAGCCCGAGGTATTATTATTAGATGAACCGGCTTCGGCACTGGACCCTATATCCACATTAAAAATTGAAGAACTCATTTACGAATTAAAATCAGATTATACTATTGTTATCGTTACCCATAATATGCAGCAGGCTGCACGTGTATCAGATTACACCGCTTTTATGTATATGGGTGATATGGTTGAGTTTGGTGCAACAGATAAACTGTTTACTAATCCAGAGAAAAAACAGACTGAAGATTATATTACCGGACGTTACGGTTAAAAAATACAGGAAAAATTATGAGTGCACATATATCGCAACAATTTAATGCTGAGCTTGATAACGTTCGCAATCAGGTTATGACCATGGGTGGGCTGGTTGAAAATCATGTGCAAAGTGCGTGTACCGCATTAGTTGAAGGCGATATGGTTCTTGCTGAACGAGTGGTCGATGATGATTTTAAAGTCAATGCGCTCGAAGTTGAAATTGATGATCAATGTACGCAGATTATTGCGCGCCGCCAGCCAACCGCAGGTGATTTACGACTGGTGATGATGATTGTAAAAACCATTACTGATCTTGAACGAATTGGCGATGAAGCAGAAAAAGTGGCCAAAATGGCGAAAGAGCTGGCCGATATAAAAGACTCAACCAGTCAGTATATTGAAATTCGTCATCTGGGTGAGCACGTAAGAAAAATGTTACACGATGCTTTGGATGCGTTTGCTCGCACCGATGTGGAGGCGGCTATTCATGCCGCAGCAGAAGATGAACAGGTGGATCAGGAATACGAAGCCATAACGCGTCAGTTAATTACCCAGATGATGGAAGACCCGAAAAAAATCCAGCGTAGTTTGAATGTACTGTGGGCGGCTCGTGCTTTAGAGCGTATTGGTGATCATGCTAAAAATATCTGCGAATATGTTATTTATCTGGTTAAGGGTAAAGATGTTCGGCATGTTACTTTAGAGCAGATGAAAAAAGAGATTTTGTAAAGCACTGTTTTTTTCTGGTGCTTTTAGTCTCGATTTTCAGTGGCGTATTTTTTTACCAGTTGTTCAAAATCTTTTCGATCTATCATTTCCGCCCCCATACTTTCCATATGAGGGGTATGCACCTGTGAATCAATCAGTTTAAAATCATGCTGCAATAAATATTCGCACAGATGCACCAGTGCCACTTTGGATGCATCGGCCTGTTTGCTGAACATGGATTCACCGAAAAATATTTTCCCTATCGCCATGCCATAAAGGCCGCCCACCAGTTCATTATCTTGCCAGCACTCAATGCTGTGGGCGAAACCCAGTTCGTGCATTTTGATATAAGCTTTGAACATATTGTATGTAATCCATGTGCCAGCCTGTTGTTCGCGAGGTGCGGCACAGGATTTTAATACCTTCGCAAAAGCTGTGTTCATACGAATTTCAAACAGATTTTTTTTCAGTGTTTTTCTCAGGCTGCGAGAAATTTTGAGTTTGTCAGGGTAGAGCACACAGCGTGGATCTGGCGACCACCATAAAACAGGTTCGCCTTCATTGAACCAGGGAAAAATACCATGTTGATAGGCATTAAGCAGGCGCTCTGGAGACAGGTCGCCACCCGCAGCCAGCAGGCCATCTGGCTCGCTGAGAGCCTGGTCTAATGCTGGAAAGGGCGCTGCCGGGTCATCCGGTAGCCAGTATAAATTAATCATATAGCGAAGTTTATGTGAGCTGCTACACTTAGACAACAACATAAATAAAATTAAAAACATCAGGCATTTAAGACGATGTCATCAAAACAAATTGAAGACTTATTTATTCTACTGGTAGAACCTTCTCATACTCAGTCAAAAATTATTTTGAAAGAACTGAAGGAAGGGGGAGTGGCTCACTTTAATGCTGCCATCGATGGTCGAACTGCATTGCAGGCCATACGTGAGTTGCAGCCTGATCTTGTTATTAGCTCTATGCACCTGCCGGATATGACCGCGATTGATCTAGTGCAAAGCATACGAAGTGATGATGACATTAAAGAAGTCGCTTTTATGCTGATCTCCAGCGAAACCAGTTTTGAATACCTTGATCCGATAAAGCAGGCAGGTGTGTCTGCTATTTTACCCAAACCATTTAAGTCAGCTCAGATGAAACGGGCATTAGTGAATACTCTGGATATGCTCAATCCTGGTGTTATACAGGCGGGTGATTTTGATGCAGAAGAATTAAAAGTGCTGATTGTTGATGACAGCTCAATGGCTCGCAAACACATTAAACGTGTATTAATGGGAATGGGAATAGAGCAGATTATAGAAGCGGATGATGGTGCTAATGCAGTGCCTGTTTTGCAGGAACACTTTTTTGATTTTGTAGTCACCGATTACAATATGCCAAAAATGGATGGTAAGGAATTATTAAAACACATTCGAAATGCCAGCAACCAGCAATCTATTCCTGTGTTAATGGTGACCTCTGAAGGTAATATGGGAAACCTGGCTGCGGTGGAACAGGAAGGGGTGTCGGGAATTTGCGATAAGCCTTTTGAAACCGATATTGTGAGAGAGTTAATTCGTAATATGTTGAGTGAGGTTTGATGGCTGACAGGTCAGGAGAAAATTAGTGGGAGTGCATCGTAGAGCCGATATTCAATACAACAATACCTGCCACAACCATTAAAACACCAATAAATTTCCATGCATTAGCTTTTTCATGCAAAACCATTACACCCAGTAAAGCCACACCTGCCGTACCACCTCCTGCCCAGATTGGATAAATCACGCTCACTGGCAATGAAACCAGTGCAAGACTAATAGCATAGAATGCAGAAGCAAATGCACTTAAAGCCAATAGTGTCGGAACAGGTTTAGTAAAACCATGACTGAAGCGAAGTGCAAGTGCGGCAGTTATTTCAGCAATGATTGCGAAGCCAACAAAGAGCCATTCAACTAACATATAACTAACAGCCTGAGGTTTTTTCTGAAACACGATTAATCATCACGACTCCGATAATTATTAAAATTATTCCTGTCAGTTTTAACGTGTCCATGCTTTCATTCAGTATAAAAAAACCGACTATTGCCACACCTGCTGTACCGCCGCCTGCCCACATGGGGTAAGCAATACTCACTGGCAGTTTTTTCATTACATGGCTGACTAAATATAATGCTAAAGTAAATGCAGCAAGCGCTAACATTGTTGGCAATAGCAGGCTAAAACCCTCACTAAAACGTAAACCAATTGCGCCGGCAATTTCAAAACAAATAGCCAGTGCCAGCATAATCCATGCTGAGGCAGGAGCTGATTTTTGTTCACAGTTTTTAATAACAGATGATGAATTATTCATGATTGAAATTTTATGCGTCGAGCCACTGAGTAATGGGTAATAAAAGATAGGCTGCAAAAAAACCAGTGCACCAGAATGCAATAGAAATCCACAGTAATCGAATGTTCCATTTTTGAGCAGATGTACAGGCTTTTGCCAGTGCTGCATCAGTGGGGCATGCTCGACCCGGTCGATAGAGTGCCCATGCTGCTAATATTAAAATTAAAGCTGTGATTATGAATGTCCAGTTTTTATGCAATCCTATAAAGCTTAGAAATGGCAGATTGCCATACAGAGCGGCAACAACGGCTCCCATGCCCAGACTGACAAGAATGATGGGGATGACACAACATACCAGCGTTGCTGACGAGGTGAAGAGAATGAGCCACCCCCATTGTCTTGGTTTGTGATTGTTTCCCGACATAAAATATTTCCACTTTATCTCTAATTAGATAAGTCTGTAATTAAATAAAAAACACTTATTGTTTAATGTTGACGCTGCTCGCCTTGATTTTTATTTCATCACCATGGCTTACTATTGTGCCGCTAATATCTAAAGGCGCGCCGATAGCAAGATTTTCTGGCATACCTTTTTTTGGTAAAATAACTTCAAGTACATCGGACTTATACACAAAATAGAAATCTTCACCATCATCGCACATGCCATTATAGATTCCGCTAACAGTAATATTCTGGCCTGGCTTTAAGCTATTTTTTTTCGATGGTGCATTAGATTGTTTTGAGCAGGATTCTTTTATTTCTTCGCCTTTAAAGGTATAGCCTGACTCAACGAATATTTTTGTGAGTTGTTCCTGTTCAAAATTGACACTACTGTCGGTGCAAACCGAAACAGTACCTGCGGTAAAATCCACATCAAAGCTTTTTACACCGTCAATTTTTTTAAATTTTTTCTCAAGGCCATAAGCACAGGATGCACAAACCGCGCCGTGAACTTTCATCAGATGTAATTTTTCATTTGCATGGGCTGTGCTATTAAATAAAGTCAATGCGGAGATTATTAATAATATTCTCATGTGTTGTTCCTTTCGTTAAAAATTAATATCTAAAGTAAATTTAAGTCGGTAATCCGATTTTTTCTGAGCGCCACTTAAGTTGCTGTAAATCGGCAGTTGTACGCCGCTTTTTAAAGCGACGTTTCGGTATGCCAAGATAATACCTGGCGATATAAAAAGTTCTGTTCCACCAGTGTTTGCCAGTGAAATATTATTTTTCCGAGAGGCTTGTGTATATTCGGTATTTAGTTCGACCATCCAGAGCGTGTCAGATTCATAGTACTGAGGCGGTTCAGAACGCCAGCCCATTGAAGCATCAGCGAATAACTGATTGCCTCGTTCAATATCAGTATTGCTTTTACCGTTGTAACGATAACGAAAACTTGCCCAGTGTTGCCAGATAAGACTTTCCTGTCCGTATGCCAGTCCGGTGATAAAGTCATTTGTGCCAGAGCTCAGTGATGGGCTGGATGTTTTTTTAGCTGTATCTAAAACGGCTTTTATGAAGCCGGTTACAGAGTCCTGTTTGGCAAATGAATTATGTCTCCAGAATCTATATTTTGTTTCTAGTTGCACATTACTAGTGCCATTATTTTTTGATCCACCTTCATCAATATTGAGATAAGGTAGTTCCATTGAAATTTCCCAGTCCTGATTTATGCCGTAACCTAAACCCATTGCTAATTCATATTCTGAGTCCGCCGCATTTTTTGAGCTAAAATATCCTGCCTGAAATTCTATACCATTTTTATACAGGGTCTCAGAACCAGGGGAAAAAACAGGGCCGTGAGCAATGGCAGGCGTAATATTCAAAATCATTGTGGCAGCAATAATGAGTAAAAAAAATTTAAACAAATTCGATTCTGATTTATGTTTGTAGATAAAACAGACAATGGAGCTTATCGCGTTATTTTCGAAAATAACGAAATGACTGGGTATAAAAAATCTCACCCCAGTTTAGCCTGCAACATCTTTAAATCACTTTTTAGAGCTTTTAATAAATCCTCGCTATGTAATCGGTAGTACACCATCTTGCCGTCATTACGCATTTTCAACCAGCCTTTATCACGCAATAACTTTAGCTGGTGCGATGTTGCCGCTGTGCTCAACTCCAATACATGGGCGATATCACAAACGCACAGTTCACAATCTGCCAGTGCCAGTAATATTTTTAATCGGGTGCTGTTACCTAATAATTTATAAAAATCAGCAAGCTCGGGTAAACGATCCTGCTGCTTCTCAAAACGGGTACGAATAGCATCAACTTTGTTTTGATTAAAACAGGGTACAGCGCAGGTATCGTGTTTTTTTGACTGTGCAGGCATTTCTAAAAGCTCTCATTTCGATATTTTCGAAAATGATATTATGTTAATGCAGTAGTGTCAAGATATTTAAATATCGGGTATTTGCGATAAACATTTTGAAATCGATATTGTGAGGGAGTTGATTCGTAATATGTTGAGTGAGGTTTGATATGGCTGCTTATGTTCTGTAGCGGGCATTGAGTAAATCAGGCATTACATCGTATGATTAAGCATGCTTGGGGAAAGACCTGCTTCTCAAGGCCTGTCCCCGTTGTGAGACCACAGTGGTTGTGCGTAGTAATCTAGTTACCACTTCGAACCACTTTGCGTGGTCTCACAACGGGGACAGGACGCCAAAAAACGGCGGACTTTCCCCAGGTAAAATAACGGCCAGCTGCTTTCTGCTGGTTAGAATAAGATTATCTGGAAGTCCGCTGCTGACTAACAGCAGACTATAAATATATCTTTCACAGTATGTGATAAAATGCCCGATATTATTAACAAGTAACTTATTCCCCATAAATCCCCCAATGCTTAAACACGTAAAAACTTCAGGCCGATGGCTGATTTCCCATAAAGACTGGACTGCACATTTTACTTTTGCAGTGGGTGGTATTATTGTGGGTCTGGTCGCAACCTTTATGGCGGTATCCAGTGAATGGGCGAATCATATATTTCGCAGCGCGGCTTCTTATTCACCTTATCTTCCTTTTATTATTTCACCCCTTGGTCTGGTTCTGGTTGTCTGGTTAACACGAAAATATTTTCCGGGTTCTGAGGGCAGTGGTATTCCACAGGTTATGGCCACACTTGAAATGGGCCATGAAAAAGACCGCAATATTTTATTAACCATGCGTATTGCTATTGGTAAAGTTCTGCTTTGTATTCTGGGTTTATTAAGTGGCGCATCAATTGGTCGTGAAGGTCCCACTGTGCATGTCGGTGCGGCGATTATGTATTCATTAAGACGCTTTGTGCGTTTTAGAATTTATGATATGGAGCGAGTATTAATTTTAGCCGGTGGCTCAGCCGGTGTGGCCGCCGCATTTAATACACCTTTAGCCGGAATAGTTTTTGGCATAGAGGAGTTGAGTCGTTCATTTGAAGTGCGTACCCGGGGTTTAATGTTAACCGCGGTTATGATTGCTGCGATTACTGCCATTGGCATTCAGGGTAATTACAATTATTTTGGATCAACATCCGCCGTTATTTCACTGAACGAAGCATTTATACCCGTACTGGTCTGCGGCGTTATGTGTGGCGCGTTTGGTGGCGTATTTAGTTTAATGTTAATTCATGGCAGTCGCTGGATTGCGCCGTTTAGAAATAATAAACCTTTTTTGGTGGCCGCATTATGTGGATTAAGTATTGCTATAATTGGATATTACTCAGGGCACATGACTTACGGTGCCGGCTATGATGAAGCAAAAATACTGGTGACAGGTACAGGTGAGCTGGATAATAGTTATGGTTATTTGAAATTACTGGCCACAGTGGTTTCCTATCTTAGTGGTATTCCCGGTGGTATTTTTGCACCATCACTTGCCACCGGCGCAGGCCTGGGAGCACATCTTGCTGAATGGTTTGTGTCTTATCCTTATGGTGCGCTGGTTCTATTTGGGATGGTGGGTTATTTTGCAGGTGTGGTGCAGGCGCCCATTACTGCTTTTGTTATTGTGCTGGAAATGACCGATAAACATGAGTTAATTTTACCTATGATGGTGACTGCGTTTATTGCTACTGGTGTTTCAAAATCAATTTGCGTGACACCTATTTACAGTACCCTGGCAGATAATTTTTTACCGGATGAAAAAAAGTTGCATAAAAAGTAACATGTGCTTTTTCATGCTATCCCGAGTGCAGCCGCATTACTTTTCGGAACGATTTTAAGAAATTTATCTAAATCGTTAATTGTTATCGATAAAGGTTTTTTGAATGAAGCTGATAATTTAAATAACTAAAACAACAGAATAATCCGTCATCTCCGAATACTTGTGTCGGAGATCCAGCGACATTAGGCACTGTAAAGTCACTGGATTCCCGATACAGTCATTCGGGAATGACAAAAATTTTATTCCGGACAGCAGTGGAGCGCAACCCAGGACTTACGTGTGCTTTTTAAACGGCGAAGCATTCATTAATTCTTTGCCATATTCTTCCATCGCCTTAGACTCATGAGCTAAATGATCCTCAATAATTTTTCTAAATTCCGGATGAGCAACCCAGTGTGATGACCGGGTTTGTGTGGGCAAGAAGCCTCTGGCAATTTTATGTTCACCCTGTGCGCCAGGTTCAAAATATTTCAGTTTGTTGTTAATGCAGTAATCTATACCCGTGTAATAACATAATTCAAAATGCAGACTGTCGTATTCTTCATAACATCCCCAGTGCCGGCCATAAAGCGTGTCTCTGCCTTTTATGCAGATTGCAGCGGCCACCGCCTGAGTTTCGTTGGAAGCCATAAATACCAGCACTTTATTTTTAATGGCTTTAAAAAAATTCAGGCTTAAAGTGGCGGTGCCGTGTTTTTTCATAAAAGTAATCTGATAAAAATTATATACCTGTTGCCATTGCTCATCTGTTAAGTCAGTTCCGTGAATGATTTCTATATTAATGCCTGTACTTTGTACTTTGCGTCGTTCCTGTTTTATGTTTTTTCTTTTTTTAGATGTGAGTTTCGATAAAAAATCATCGAAATTTTTATAGTTATTATTTTTCCAGTGAAACTGATAATCGAAACGCTCAAGTAAATTTAACTGTTGCTGGATTTTATGATCTTCCTGCTGATTGAATAACCAGTGTACAGATGAGAGCTTCTGTTTTTCAGCAAGTCTTATCGCCAGTTGAATTAATGCGATTTTAATTTCTGGGTCATTGTCTCTGGCTAATAGTCTTGGCCCGGTTACAGGCGAGTAAGGAATGCTGATAACCAGCTTGGGATAATATTCAATATTCGCCCGTTGATAAGCATCGGCCCAGGCCCAGTCAAAAACAAATTCGCCGTAGGAGTTGGTTTTGATATAAGCGGGGCAGGCGCCGATGAGTTGATTATTGTCAGACCAGGCAAGCAGGTATTGAGGAGTCCAGCCGTATTTTTCTAAGCACTGACCTGTTTCCAGTGCGATTAAAAAATCATATTGAATAAAGGGGTTGATATCTCCGGCAAGATCATTCCATTGATCTTCAGGGATGTCGTTTAGGGATTCAGCAATAGAAAGTTTCATTTATAAAGAGAGCTTTGCACGAAAATGCCTGATATATAGATCAAAAGCATTTTGCCGCAAATGAACGCAAAACACGCAAATGATAACAGGACATTAGAACATTCATATTGCTTTTGCGCTCATTTGTGTGAATTTGCGGATAAATGCTTTTAATGATTTAACTTAAGGGCACCTCTATTAATTGATTATACTCTCTGGCTTTGCACCCTGTTCAGAATCAAGGCTTGTTTTCGAAGGCATGCTTACTGCCTTGCGAGAAAACATAACGCAGAGTCTGGACAGGGTGCAAAGCCCCGTAGGGCGCGACCTGAAGCATGCATCTGCGGCGTTGCAAACCTTGGTAATGGAATAACCATTACGCTGCGGTTCGCGCCTTGCAGCTGCACGCTTCAGGTCACGCAGAGGGCATAATCAATTATTAGAGGTGCCCTTAAGGTGTATTTTTATTCCTGTTCATCCAGATATTTTTCAGCGTCCAGTGCTGCCATGCAACCTGCACCGGCAGAAGTAATCGCCTGTTTGTAAATCTGATCGCTTACATCACCGGCGGCAAATATACCCTCAACACTGGTTGCGGTTGCGCCACCCTTAGTACCGGATTGCACATCAATATAACCGTTACTCATTGCTAACTGTCCATCAAAAATTCCAGTATTAGGTGAATGGCCAATGGCAATAAACACACCCTGCAAATCAATATCTTTGGTGCTGTCGTCTTTGGTGTTTTTAATGCGAATGCCGGTTACGCCTGTTTTGTCACCTAATACTTCGTCTAAAGTGTTAAACCATTCGATAGTCACATTGCCATTTTCTGCGCGTTCTTTTAAACGATCTGACAGGATTTTTTCAGAACGGAATTCATCGCGACGATGTACCACCGTAACATGGTCAGCAATATTGGCTAAATATAATGCTTCTTCAACCGCGGTGTTGCCGCCACCAATCACCGCTACTTTCTGGCCACGATAAAAGAAACCATCGCAGGTTGCACAGGCAGAAACGCCTTTGCCTTTAAACGCTTCTTCAGATTCCATGCCCAGATATTTTGCACTGGCACCGGTGGCAATGACCAATGCATCGCAGGTGTATTCGCCGGAGTCACCGATTAGAGTGAATGGTCTTTTATCCAGTTTGGCAGTGTGAATATGATCAAAAATAACTTCAGTGCCAAATCGCTCGGCATGTTTTTTCATGCGCTCCATTAATTCAGGGCCCTGAACGCCTTCGTTATCCCCCGGCCAGTTATCCACTTCCGTTGTTGTGGTCAGTTGTCCGCCCATTTCCATGCCGGTGATAATGACTGGTTCAAGATTAGCTCTGGCTGCATAAACTGCGGCAGAGTAACCTGCAGGGCCTGAGCCCAGAATCAGTAAACGGCAATGCTTGGTTTCGCTCATTGGTAAATCTCCGATGTGTCATTCGCATATATTTATCGCGGTATATTAACAAAAAATGAATGGCTTTATCTCACTCAAATGGAATGGTAATACAGTTTGTTTGTCTACAATTGTACTCAGGAGTTCTTATATTAATATTAAGGTGTTCTATTTAATGAATATTGGCATCCCAACAGAAATTAAACCCCTTGAAGGTCGGGTCGGTCTGATTCCATTAGATTGTGCAAAATTTACTCAACAGAAACACAATGTGTATCTGCAATCTGGCGCAGGAAAATTAAGCGGTTATTCAGATCGTGATTATCAGCATGTGGGCGTGACAATTGTATCCAGTGCTGCAGAACTCTATGCAAAAGCGAAGTTGATTATAAAAGTTAAAGAACCTGTAGCGGATGATCTGGTATTACTTGAATCGCGACATCTGCTGTTCTGTTATTTGCATCTGGCCGCTAATAAAAAACTGGCTCGGGCTTTGTGCGACACAGGTTTAACCGCGATAGCATTTGAAACGGTGACAGATGCACAGAGCGACCTGCCTTTGCTTGCCCCCATGAGTGAAATAGCCGGTCGTTTATCTATTCAGATTGGCACTCATCTATTGCATCAGCCTCAGGGAGGTCGAGGTATTTTACTGGGTGGGCTTGAGTTAACAGATAAAGGCGAAGTGGTGGTGCTGGGCGCAGGGCAGGCGGGCAGTGCGGCTGCTCATTTAGCCAGTTGTGTGGGGGCTAAAGTGACAGTATTTGATAAAAATTCAGAGCGTATTGAAGCCATGACTCAGCTGGCTGCAAATGTGACAGGAAAATATGCCGATGAAAATGCCATAGCGGATGCTGTATCTAAAGCAGATCTGGTAGTGGGTGCGGTGTTATTGCCGGGGCAGCACGCGCCCAGAGTGGTAACCGAAACAATGGTTAAATCTATGCCAGCGGGCAGTGTGATTATTGATATCTCTGTGGATCAGGGCGGTTGCATAGAAACAATCCGACCTACAGATTATAGAAACCCAACCTATGTGCTACACGATGTTCTGCACTTTGGTGTGACCAATATGCCCGGTGCTGTGCCCAGAACCGCATCCCAGGCATTGTCTGCAGTGATTGCGCCTTATGCGCTGAAATTGTGTGGAGAAAACTGGCAGCAGGATAATGATTTGAAGCAGGGTATTAATGTGCGTGATGGAAAAATAGATAATGCTGTGGTGGAGCAGGCTTTGCGGGAGGAGAGGTAAGTGAAAGTGATAGCTGCGAGCCAGAAGCGGAAGGTCAAAAGAAAAGGCATGTTGTCCGCGAATGAACGCAAATAAAACATAACACAGAAGTTGCTCCATATTTCTGTCATCCCGAGCGTAGCCGAGGGATCTTAACGACCCGGGTAGCAAGATCCCTCGGCTACGCTCGGGATGACAGAATATAGGGTGACTAATCCTGTGTTTATGTTTTATTTGCGTTCATTCGCGTGCATTTGCGGACAAACTGCTTTTGACCTTAAGCTTCCGCTACAGGACAAACTCCAGCCTTGCAATAACGCCGATTTTCACCATCTTCACAGCATATATTTAATGTTATACTCTGCCGCATAATAATTTAACTCGTTCAGGAATCACCTAATTGGCTCAGGCACGCCGCACAAAAGAATCTAATATTTCAGGTTTAACCATCCATATTGGTCGAGGGCTAAGAGAAGCTGCGCTGTTAATTTTAAGTGCGATTGCGCTATTTTTGTTTGCGGCACTCATTACTTACAGCATCGATGATCCCGGCTGGTCGTATACCGGGCCCCGTGAAATTGTTCATAATATGACGGGCGTGGTTGGCGCCTGGTTTGCAGATGTTCTGTTTCTTCTATTTGGTTATCTTGCCTTTTTATTTCCAATAATGATTGCCTACAGCGGCTGGCTGGTTTTGCGTGGCCGCAAAGACGACGGCGAAATTGATTATAAAATTCTGGGCATTAGATGGCTCGGTTTTTTTATGACCCTTGCTACTGGCTGTGCACTGGCCAGTTTGCATTTTGTGGTTGCTCATCAATCTTTGCCTCTGGATGGCGGCGGTATTCTTGGTCGCTGGTTAGGCGATAGTCTTGCATCAGTGCTGGGTCTGTTAGGTTCAACCGTATTATTACTGGCCGTGTTTTTAGCCGGAGTTACGGTTTTTTCCGGACTGTCATGGCTGGGTGTTATGGATGCAGTGGGGTCTATTATGCTGCGTCTGTTTGAATGGTCAAACTCTAAAGTTCAACAGGTTTTAGAATATCGTCGTGAAATAAAAGAAGGCGAGCAGGCGAAGCAGAAACGTGAAGAAGTTGTTAAAGCCGATATTAAGAAAAAAGAAAAACGAATTAAAGAAGGTAAATCATCGGTACGTATCGAGCCAGTTATTAAATCTGTTGAACTGAGTGAGCGTCACAATAAAGAACAGCAGATTGCTTTATTTGATGACGAATCGTTTGACTCAGAATTGCCGCCATTAAGATTACTTGATGAAGCCATTAAATCAGAAAAAGGTTTATCGAAAGAAGCGCTGAAAGCAGTATCGAAACTGGTTGAGTTAAAGCTGGCTGATTTTAATATCGAAGTAGAAGTGATTGAAGTTCACCCTGGGCCGGTTATTACTCGATTTGAACTGCAACTGGCACCCGGTATTAAAGCCAGTAAAATTACTGCTCTGTCTAAAGATCTTGCGCGTTCCCTGTCGGTGGTGAGTGTTCGCATCGTTGAGGTGATACCCGGTAAAACTTATGTCGGTCTTGAAATTCCTAATGAGCATCGTGAGATTGTTTCGCTAAGTGAAATACTGATGTCCAAAGCTTATGATAAAGCGGCATCGCCATTAACAGTTGGACTGGGTAAAGATATATCCGGTCATCCGGTGGTGGCCGACCTTACAAAAATGCCGCATTTGCTGGTAGCAGGTACCACAGGTTCAGGTAAATCGGTCGGCATTAATTCTATGTTAATCAGTTTGCTTTACAAAAGTTCACCTGAAGAAGTGCGGTTGATTTTGATTGATCCAAAAATGCTGGAGCTTAATGTTTATGATGATATTCCGCATTTATTAACCCCCGTTGTTACTGATATGAGTGAAGCGGCTAACGCATTACGATGGTGTGTGGGTGAAATGGAAAATCGTTATCGTCTTATGGCGGCACTGGGTGTGCGTAATATATCAGGCTATAACAAAAAAGTGGCGGATGCGATTGAAGCCGGTGAACCTATTCTGGATCCATTATTTGTACGCAATGAATTTATGGCAGATGATGTAGAACATCCAACATTAAAGCATCTGCCTTTTGTGGTAGTGATTGTAGATGAGTTTGCCGATCTAATTATGGTAGTGGGCAAAAAGATTGAAGAACTTATTGCGCGTCTTGCACAGAAAGCGCGGGCATCCGGTATTCATTTAATACTGGCGACTCAAAGACCATCAGTGGATGTAATTACCGGTTTAATAAAATCCAATATACCCAGTCGCATTGCTTTTCAGGTGTCATCAAAAGTTGACTCCAGAACAATATTAGATCAGATGGGCGCAGAGCAATTACTGGGGCACGGTGATATGTTGTATATGAATGCGGGCAGCAGTATTCCCGAACGCATTCATGGTGCATTTGTTGATGATCATGAAGTGCATAAAGTGGTTGATCATCTAAAAGAACAGGGTAAACCTAAATACATCGAAAATCTTATTAAGGATAATAGTGATAGCGTGGTTTTGCCCGGTGAAGTTCCTGCTTCGTCAGGGGATGATGTGGATGCTTTATATGATGAGGCGGTAATGATTGTGACATCAACAGGTAAGGCTTCCATTTCTTATGTGCAACGTCGATTGAAAATTGGTTATAACCGTGCAGCACGAATGGTTGAAGAAATGGAAGCGTCCGGTGTGGTTAGCGCGATGCAGTCCAATGGACAGCGTGAAGTGCTGGCACAGGCTCCGCCAGAAGATTAAATTTATTATTAGAAAACTATTTATGAAATTAAAATCTACTATCTCAATTATATTTTTATGCATTTTTAGTGTGTCGCTGGTTCAGGCTGGTGAAGCTGTGCCTATGCTGGAAAATTTTCTCGATAAAACCCGGACAATAAAAGCAAAATTTCAACAGAAATTGCTGGATGCAAGAGGCGTGTTGTTGCAGCAGTCGGCAGGTGTTTTTACCCTGAAAAGACCGGGAAAATTTTCCTGGGATTATGTTATTCCTTATCCACAGAAAATTATATCCAATGGCAAAAAAATATGGATTTATGATGAAGAGCTGGAACAGGTATCAATAAAAAAATACAGCCAGATTCTGGCAGGGTCTCCGGTTATTTTGCTGGATCAGCAGAAAGATTTAAATGAAGATTTTAAGGTCAAAGATAACGGATTAAAAAATAACCAATACTGGGTAACCCTGTTACCAAAATCTGTAGATAAAGAATTTAAAAAAATTGAAATAGGTATGGTCAAAGGCGGCATGCAAACTATGCGGCTGTATGACGGTTTTGATCAGGTGACGATTATTGAATTTGAAAGCCTGGAAACAAATATAAAACTGGATGATGGTCTATTTTATTTTGAACCGCCCGAAGGTACGGATGTTGTAGGTGATTTTTAAAAAATATATCGAAAAATATGACCATCACTAAAGATCACCAATATAGGCCACTGGCCGACAGGATGCGTCCCGACAAGCTGGAAGCTTATCTGGGGCAGAATCATATACTGGGAAAAGATAAGCCCTTAACAAAAGCAATACAGTCTGGGCGATTGCATTCAATGATTTTCTGGGGGCCGCCAGGTACTGGAAAAACCACCCTGGCAAGACTCATTGCTAATTATTCTCAGGCGCAATTTTTAAGTATCTCAGCAGTGTTATCTGGAGTAAAAGATATTCGTGCTGCCATAGATAAGGCGCATCAATATTCTGATGTTTATCAGAAATCTACGATTTTATTTGTTGATGAAGTACATCGATTTAATAAATCACAGCAGGATGCCTTTTTGCCTTATGTCGAAGATGGCACGGTTTGTTTTATTGGCGCCACCACTGAAAATCCATCCTTTGAATTAAATAACGCGCTTTTATCTCGCTGTAAAACTTATGTTCTTAAAAGCATAAATGAAGCAGCAATAGTGCAGTTATTAACGCGGGCATTAAATGATAATAAAAATGGCCTCGCCAGTGAAAATATAATTATCAATGATGATTGTCTGGGGATGATCGCAAAAATATCTGATGGTGATGCTCGTCGTGCACTTAATCTTCTTGAAATAGCCAGTGAACTGGCAGAAGAAAAAAATGGCCAGTTAATTATTAATAAAAAAGTGATTGCAGATGTAAGCTCCCAGTCATTACGCCGATTTGATAAAGGCGGCGATTATTTTTATGACCAGATATCCGCCATGCATAAATCAGTTCGAGGCAGCAATCCCGATGCGGCTTTGTACTGGATGTGTCGTATGCTGGATGGTGGTTGTGATCCATTATATATAGCGCGGCGAGTTGTACGCATGGCGTCGGAAGATATAGGTAATGCAGACCCAAGAGGTTTGCGACTGGCTTTAGACGCCTGGGAAACTTATGAAAGACTGGGTAGCCCTGAAGGTGAGCTTGCCATTGCACAGGCAGTAATATATCTGGCGTCCGCCGCAAAAAGTAATGCGGGATATATGGCTTATAAAGCGGCAATGGCAGATGCAAAAAATAGCGGTTCACTGGAAGTGCCCAAACATATTCGAAATGCACCTACCAGTTTAATGAAAGATCTGGGGCATGGAAAAGATTATCGTTATGCACATAATGAAGCTGAGGGCTTTGCTGCAGGTGAAGCTTATTTTCCTGAAGAAATGGGAGAAAGAATTTATTATGAGCCTGTTGATCGTGGTCTGGAAATAAAAATCAGAGAAAAACTTTTGCACTTGCGAAAGTTGAATCAGTCAGAAAATTAATTTTTCTGTCAGAGGTATCTGGTCTGTGCAGGAACGAGCCTTAGCTCGCGATGCTTTCAGGCTGTCAGAATAATTATCCAGACATCGCGAGCTTAAGACTCGGCTCCTATCGATTTATTCTCGTTTTCCATAAATTATTTTTATTAGCATTTAATTCAACAGGTTAAATAGCCGTTTTTTATAAATTCTGACGAATTAATATAAAAAATGAGATTTAAATAGCATATCTATAGTTGACGGTTTTAGAAAGCTTGATACACTATAACAAATTGAGCTGCGTACAGTTCAAGACATAATAAAAAATGACTAAAAGTATGTGCCAATTTTTATGCATAATTAAATGATAAAGAAGCATTACTCGCACATCATAAACCAATAATAAACTGATACGTCATTTATTATCTGGTAATAATTTTATTAAACCACGCCAGGCTCAGACATAAAAAATATGTCTGTTATTACTTATGTTGTCCAGAATTAAGCTAAGGAGGATGTATGGGCGCTGATCGTGTGAAACTTGAACAAGATAAACTGGCAGTTGAAAACACTCAATATATTTATGGTGATATTAGCCAGTATTGTAAAGAATTTAGAGTGGGTATTAGTCTTCTTTGTATTAATGCAAGTGATAAAGCGCAAAGCTTTTTTCAACTGGCATATGAGTCGGTAAATTACAGAGATTTATATCACAATAAATATGCATCCTACTGTGGTTTGTCGCGAATATTAAATGGCGATATTGCAGGACTTCAACTGTGCCGGGATGCGGCCAGGAATGAAAAGCGTGATGCAGATGTTTATTTAAATTTAGCGCGAGCAGAATGGCAGCTAAAGCGGAGGATGAATGCTGTAGAAGCTCTGGAAAAAGGTCTTGATATTAATCGTCAACACCCAGGTATTCATAAAATGCGGCAGGAGCTGGGTGTTCGTAGGCGAAAGTTTTTCCCTGTTTTAGATCGTAGTAATCCGCTTAATAATAGTCTTGGTAAGTTATTTCGAACAAAAGATTTATAAAGAGCACTGGCGAATTGCCAGCACAATCTGGTTGCGTAAGGTTCTAAGCATGCTCAAACTATTTTCATCACAAATAGACACGGGGGCAATGCTGTCAATAAATAAAATTCCTAAAGGAATATTTTTTACCACTATAGGATAAACCAGCATAGATTTTTTGGCGTATTTTTTTCGATACCATTCGGGCAATAAATCAATGCTGTCTTTTGCTTTTACATCTTCAATAACCAAATCGTTACTCTGATTAAGAGCCTGGTTAAAAATATCTTTATCACCACCTCGTGGAATACTGAATCGATTGATAATAGTTTCTGCGTCTTTGCCAAAGCCAAAGCGTGCATTGATAGAAGTTCTGGATTTGTTAATAAAACAAAACATAACCCGTGAATAACCAAAGCCAGAGTAAATCGTCTCCATTACCATTACCAGAATATCATTCAATGATGCGCCTTCAAGAATGGCATCAGTGATTTCCTGAATAGCATGAATTATTTTTTCCTGTTTGTTAAGTGTGTCTGCAGGATCTACATGTTCTTTGTTGTCTGGTTCAGACAAATAGCCTTCAATTTCATCAATAGATTTTGTTGACCAGGTATTGGCCTTTTTAAAAATTGAGCTATCTTTTAAGTCGAGATTAACCAGTTCAGCGTATTTTTTCATTTCATCTATGGCTGAATTTAAAATTTCATCCATCTGTTTTCGTGAAATGGACAGGGTGTTGCTAAATCGAGAAGCAAGGTTTTCAAATGACTGATCTTTATCTTCGGCTGAGGTGTCACTCATTAGTGCACAATATTCATTGGAGAAACCAGACACATGTTTTAACAGGTCGCTTTGACTGAGTGCTTTTTTTAATTCACCCGCAGGCAATGGATGCATGCTTTCAACTATTTCATGAGGCAGTGACCATGACTCGCCTACTGCAATGCCAATTTCTTCGTAGCTCACGCCTAGCACTGATTGCACCGCATGCTCTTCTTTCATTCCATTGTGTTTGACATGATCAAGTATGACTTCCATTTCTTCCGGGAAATAATAAATAGCCAGCAGTTTGCCGAGATTATGAAACATAGAACAGACATAAGCTTCTTCTACATCTTTAATGTTTAATTTTTGTGCGAGACCATTAGCGATATTGCCGCTCATCATAGATTCGATAGTGGCTTCTTTTAGCGAGGCGGCCTGATTTTTATCTTTTAAATGATCAAGCAGCATTAAGCCCAGTGCGGCATTACGCACTTCTTCAAAACCGAGAATAACAACGGCACGAGAAACAGTGCTTATACGGCCGCCATAATTTCCATACATGGGGGAGTTAACAAGCCGTAAAAGTTTTGTTGATAATGAATAATCTCTGAGAATTGCATTAGATAATGCGTTGGCCGATGAGCCGCCACCGGCTTTGGCTTTTTGACTGACTTCAATAACCTGATGCGACATGGCAGGAAAATCTTTTTTATGTTCCATGCGGCGCAATAAAAACTGCAATGTGGTATTTTCTGTATCAGATTTATTTGTTTGTGCTTCAGCTTCGGGTGCGATTTTTTTAAGGTGATCCAGTAAATCCTGTCGCATATCCAGTGCATCGTTATAGCGAGCCTCCGGGTTTTTTTCTAATGCTTTTTTTATAATGAGTTTTAAGCCAGGGTCAATGTCATCGGCTAATTCTATTTCTTCATTTAGTATGCGGTTAATGGTGGCAAATTTATTATCAGCTTCGAATGCCGCTGTACCGGTTAACATTTCATAAAGAATAAGACCCAGAGTAAAAAGATCAGATGCAGCAATAACGGGTTTGTTTTCACATTGTTCAGGTGATAAATATTTTACCGTGCCCCATAAACCATCGTCTGTCGGATTACCAAGTAAAGTGGCAATGCCAAAATCCATCAACCGTGGTTTGTTATTGCCATCGGTTAGCATAATATTATGTGGGGTTAAATCGCGATGGATAACATTGCGTTTATGGGCGTAGGCAATGGCATTTAATATTGAATCCATAAAATGAATGGCTTCTTTTGCCGATATTTTTCCCTTACTCTGTAAATGTTCATGCAGTGATGTGCCATCAACATATTCAAATACCAGATAAGGTTTGCCGAGATGTTCATCGGCTTCGTAAAGAGTGATAATGCCGGGGTGTTGCAATTTACTAACGGTGCGCGATTCAGTTAATAGCTGGGTTTTTATTTTAGGGCTGGGTTTTTCAAGCTGTATGGTTTTAATGGCGACATTACGTTCAAGCTGGGTATCGGTGGCGAGATAAACTATACCCTGTGCGCCTCTGCCTAATTCGCTGATAATACGAAATCGACCTATCTGGTTGGGCAGGATGGTGCTGATTGTGTTTGTGGGCATGGGGCTCTTTAGATAAGTGATTAATATCTATAAGAGAATAGACGAGTATTTGTTGTTCGTCATTGGTCATTGGTCGTTCGTCAAAAGCAAAAGAATGCCATTCCGAGCGCAGCCGAGGAATCTTGCTACCCGGGTAGTTAAGATTCCTCGGCTGCGCTCGGAATGACAACATACACAAAACCTGCAAGACTTTTTGACGAACGACGAACGACGAACGACGAACGACGAACGACTATTTCAATTTCTTATATTTAATCCGATGCGGATTCAAAGCTTCATCCCCAAGTCGACGTTTACGATCTTCTTCATAATCAGAATAATTACCTTCAAACCAGGTCACCTGACTGTCGCCTTCAAACGCCAGTATATGCGTCGAGATACGATCCAGAAACCAGCGATCATGAGATATCACCACTGCACAGCCGGGGAAATCCAGCAGCGCTTCTTCCAGTGCTCGTAATGTTTCCACATCCAGATCATTGGTTGGCTCATCGAGCATTAACAGATTGCCGCCTTTCTTTAGCAGTTTGGCCAGATGCACGCGATTGCGTTCACCGCCGGACAGGTCTTTTATCTGTTTCTGTTGCGAGTCGCCCTTGAAATTAAAGTGACTGGCATAGGCGCGAGAGTTAATGGTGTAATTGCCCACCGTGACATTATCCAGCCCATCTGAAATATCTTCCCACACGGTTTTATCATTGCTCAGATCATCACGGCTCTGGTCAACATATGAGATTTCAACGCTGTCACCCATTATAAATTCGCCGCTGTCCGGGGTTTCTTCTCCGGTTAGAATGCGGAACAGGGTGGTTTTACCTGCGCCATTGGCACCGATTACGCCCACAATACCGCCCTTGGGTAAATTGAAACTCAGGTTTTCATACAGAACTTTATCGCCGTAGCGTTTGCTGATGTCTTTGGCTTCAATCACCAGGTCACCCAGACGAGGGCCGGGGGGGATGTACAAACTTTTGGTTTCGCTGCGCTTCTGATATTCGCTGGAAGACAGTTCTTCAAAACGTGCCATCCGCGCCTTGCTCTTGGCGTGGCGGCCTTTGGCTCCCGCGCGCACCCATTCCAGTTCGGCTTTGATGGCTTTCTGGCGACCGGCTTCTTTCTTTTCTTCTTTTTCCAGCCGTTGTTCTTTCTGTTCCAGCCAGGATGAATAATTGCCTTCCCAGGGAATGCCCCGCCCGCGATCCAGCTCCAGAATCCAGCCGGCGACATTATCCAGAAAGTAACGGTCATGGGTGACGGCCACCACAGTGCCGGTGAATTCTTTAAGAAAGCGTTCCAGCCAGGCCACAGATTCGGCATCAAGATGGTTGGTGGGCTCATCCAGTATCAGCATATCCGGGTCAGATAGTAACAGCCGGCATAAAGCCACTCGTCGGGCTTCACCACCGGATAGTTTGGTCACATCCGCATCCCACGGTGGCAGGCGCAGGGCATCGGCGGCTATGTCCATTTTATGTTCCATATTATGGCCATCGGAGGCCTGCAAAATATTTTCCAGCCGAGCCTGTTCAGCGGCCAGCGCATCAAAATCAGCATCGGGTTCGGCATAGGCGGCATACACTGCATCCAGCTCGGCCTGTGCGTTGCTGATATCCTGCATGCCTTCTTCTACATTGCCGCGTACATCTTTATCGGGGTTAAGTTTGGGTTCCTGCTCAAGATAGCCAATTCGAATGCCCGGCTGGGGTCGTGCTTCACCAATAATATCTGTATCTATACCTGCCATAATACGCAGCAGGGTAGATTTACCCGCACCGTTATAGCCCAGCACGCCAATCTTTGCGCCGGGGAAAAAGTTCAGGTAAATGTCTTTAAGGATTTCTTTTTTCGGTGGGACAATCTTGCCCACGCCGTTCATTGTGTATATGTATTGAGCCATAGAAGTTTTAGTCAAATAGTGAGGTCATATTATGTTGTAATGAAGTATACGTGATTGTGTCGCAAAATCATTGCGGTTCAGTCTATAATTAAACGATCATTCTAATAATTTAACTATTTATGCAGCTGTTACCCCCCCGTGTTTTTCTTTCAGTAATTTTTATTCTGTTGTTGCAAACTTTAGCAGCCTGCAGTTCTGGCAGTGGTGGCTCTGCGGGTGGGGATTGTAAATTAGGCAGCAGCGCAAATGTTATAGTTGATGGTACAGTGACCTTTGATCTGGTACCGCATAATAGTTCGGGTGCGCTGGATCATGTCAACACGGCTGAAACCAGTTCAAAAGGCGTGACTGTTGAAGCAGTTTGCAATACTGTCATTGCAAGCACATCAACCGATGCCAATGGTGATTACAGTTTACAGATTCCCGGTGAAACCAGTAATGTTTTCATTCGTGTAAAAGCTGAAATGAAAACCACTGGCACGCCTGCCTGGGATTTTACCGTGGTAGATAATACTCAGGCTCAGGCACTTTACTCCATGAGTGGTGCAAAATTTAATAGTGGCACGCAAGACTCTACACGTGATTTGCGTGCGGCTTCAGGATGGACCGGTGCGTCTTATGGAAACGCTCGAGTGGCCGCACCTTTTGCAATATTAAATAGTGTGTATGCAGCCAGTCAGAAAGTATTAGCGGCTGACGCCACTGTTATTTTTCCACCATTAAAAATTAACTGGAGCACTAATAATGTTCCCGTTGATGGCAATGTTAATATTGGTCAAATTAGCACTTCGTTTTATAGTCCCAGTAGTGCAGAGATTTTTCTGCTGGGCGATGAAGCCGTTGATACAGATGAATACGATGAGCATGTTGTTATTCACGAATGGGCGCATTATTTTGAAGATAAATTTTCACGCACTGATAGTTTAGGTGGCTTGCATAGCGGAGGAGACAGGCTTGATATGCGCGTTGCTTTTGGTGAAGGTTTTGGTAATGCCTTTTCGGCTATAGCAACAGATAACCCGGTTTATTCTGATTCTTTAAGTCCATTAGGTATGCCTCTTCAGTTTAATATTGATTCTAATAACAGCTGTATAAATTCAGGCTGGTTTAGTGAATGCTCTGTGCATACTATTTTATATGATTTATACGACAGCGCAGATGAAGGTTCTGTGGATGTTATATCACTGGGTTTTGCTCCCATATATTCTGTATTAGTTAATGGTCAGAAAAACACCGTCGCTTTAACCAGTATCTTTTCTTTTATAACTGAATTGAGAAAAAATAAAGCGGCAAATATACAGGCAGCAATTAATAATTTAGTTGCGGGTCCTTTTGCAACGATTAATGGAATAGCCGATGAATTTGGTACCGGTGAAACTAATTCTGCTGGTAAGGGCTCAGATGTAATACCGATTTACACAGGTATTACTGCAGATTCTACAGCGAATTCATTGTGTGTTATTAGTGATTTTAGAGAAATAATTTCAACAGCCAATGGTACGGAATATTTTAATGGAAACAGATTGTCCAGTTATCGTTTTTTAGAGTTTGTTCCTCCATTAACTAAAAATTATACTATCACCGCAACTAAAGTGAGTGGTGCAGGTAATGATCCTGATATTGTTTTATTTCAAAGAGGCTCGGCTATTGCTTCGGCATTAAGTACGCAGTCAAATACTGAAAATTTATCAACAGGCGTATTAAATGCGGGTGCAACATATATTATTCAGATTAATGATGCCGGTGTTACTTTTTCTACCAGCGCTGTGGGTAAAACCTGTTTTAATGTGACGGTTTCAAACTGATGGAAAAACTATAATGAATTATTTTAAATTTTTTATTAAATACTCTATCGGTATATTATTTATTGTTCTTGCAGCGTGCAATGCAGAAAATGCAGAAGTGAATAGTAGTGCTGCCAATAATAAACAGACCGATAAAACTTTAGCTAAACAACCGCATTATATTGGCAAACCACATGCACCCATTGTGATGCGTTACAAAGCCAGTGTGAAAAACACGATTACTGTAGGGCAACAGATCAGTTATAAAATATATTTTAGTACATCGATTAATGCCAGTGATCTTCAGGTGCGTTACACCACTAAAGCTGATCTGCTTATTCAGAATCCATCCATGTCTATTGCTTTTGGTGAACAGGTAAAAGGCAAAAAGAATTTATTAGAACTCAATATAATTCCTCAGCAGGATGGTCTGTTTTATATCTATCTATCTGCGACTCTGGATATTAATGGCCAGAAGCAGTCCAGAAATTTTGTTATTCCGGTGCAGGTGGGGGAACAGCTCATTGAAAAGACATTACTAAAGAAGTCATCTTCACAGGGCGAAGTTAAGCAGAAACCAGAGCCAGCCAGAATTATTTCTATGCCAGCAATTGAGACTACGAGATAATAAATTTTTTGCGTTTTCTCGCTCCTACAGGTGTAAGCCATCACCCCATAAAACCGCGTTAAATTCCTACGGCTTAGCCCTTTGTGCTGGTCTATCATCGCCTTTTCCGCTATCCTATGCGACTTTTCTAATTGCCTCAAAATTCATTTGGGGTCAGCGTTTGGAGTGCAGCATGTTTTCAAAAAAAATGACGATTCAGGGGTACGATAACGAACTGTGGGATGCGATGCAGGAAGAAACAGTGCGTCAGGAAGATCATATCGAGTTGATTGCTTCTGAAAACTACACCAGCCCCCGTGTTATGCAGGCACAGGGTTCGGCGTTGACCAATAAATACGCAGAAGGCTACCCTGGTAAACGCTACTACGGTGGCTGTGAATATGTGGATAAAGCCGAGCAACTGGCGATTGATCGAGTAAAACAGTTATTCGATGCTGATTACGCCAATGTACAACCGCATTCAGGTTCACAGGCTAATGCTGCGGTATACATGGCGTTGTGCAAGCCAGGGGATACGGTTCTGGGCATGAGTCTGGCTCACGGTGGTCATTTGACTCACGGTTCTAAAGTGAGCTTTTCGGGTAAAATATATAATGCAGTTCAATACGGTCTTAATGCAGAAACCGGCGAAGTGGATTACGCTGAAGTTGAGCGCCTGGCGAAAGAACACAAACCTAAAATGATCGTGGCGGGTTTCTCTGCTTATTCCCGTGTCATGGACTGGCAGCGTTTTCGTGATATTGCCGATGCAGTCGGCGCCTACCTGATGGTGGATATGGCGCACGTTGCAGGTCTGGTTGCCGCAGGTGAATACCCAAACCCCACTCAAATTGCCGATGTGACGACCTCAACCACACACAAAACTTTGCGAGGCCCTCGTGGTGGCATTATTCTCGCTAAAGCCAATGAAGAAATTGAGAAGAAACTGAATTCAGCTATTTTCCCCGGCACTCAGGGTGGTCCGTTAATGCATATCATTGCGGCTAAAGCCGTGGCGTTTAAAGAAGCGATGGAGCCAGAATACAAAACCTATCAGCAGCAGGTGATTAAAAATGCTCAGGCGATGGCCAGAGTATTTATGGATCGAGGCTATGATGTGGTTTCCAGGGGCACAGACAATCATCTGTTTCTGGTGAGCTTTATTGAAGCAGGGCTGACCGGAAAAGATGTGGAAGCGGCTTTAGGCAGTGCCAATATCACCACCAATAAAAACTCAGTACCCAATGATCCGCAGTCGCCTTTTGTGACCAGTGGTATTCGCGTCGGTACGCCGGCATTAACCACTCGTGGCTTTAATGAGCAGGATGCAACAGATCTGGCAGGCTGGATGTGTGATATTATTGGCGATATAGGAAATGATGCTATAATCAATAACATAAAAGAGAAAGTTAAGGCAATTTGTGCCAGACTTCCTGTGTATAAATAAGTCGTATGTCTTATGTCAAAAGACTAGAGAATGTCATCCCGAGCGAAGCCGAGGGATCTTGCTACCCGAGTAGTTAAGATCCCTCGGCTTTGCTCGGGATGACAAAGAAAAATAAACTGCGATACTCTTTTTGACGAACGACGAACGACGAACGACGAACGACGAACGACGAACGACGAACGACATACGATTAAAGGCAAAGACAAAATAAAATGATATGCCCATTCTGCTCAGCACCTGATACCCGAGTCGTTGACTCCCGGCTTGCCGATGAAGGCAAGCAGGTGCGTCGTCGCCGTGAGTGCACTGAATGCAGCGAACGTTTCACCACCTATGAAGGGGCAGAGCTTAATCTACCCCGCATCGTCAAAACAGATGATTCCCGCGAAACCTTTGATGAAGACAAGTTACGTTCAGGTTTCTGTAAAGCATTAGAGAAGCGCCCGGTAAGTATGGAGCAGATTGATGAAAGCATCAGTCGCATCAAACAGAAACTATTGTCAGCAGGTGAACGGGAGCTGGCCGCCCGGCAGATAGGTGACTGGGTAATGGATGAGCTGAAAATTCTGGATCATGTGGCCTATATTCGCTTTGCTTCTGTTTACCTGAGTTTTGAAGATGTGAATGCCTTTCGTGAAGCCATCGAGAAGCTGGAACAGTCTCACTAAATCTATCGGCCAGTTTATGAGCAATCATTCCTATATGTCTCGCGCACTTCAGCTGGCGCAAAAGGGTTTATACACCACTGACCCCAATCCGCGAGTGGGTTGTGTCATTGTCAATAATGGCCAGATAGTGGGCGAAGGCTGGCACCGGCAGGCGGGCGAACCCCATGCTGAAATTCATGCCTTAAAACAGGCGGGTGATAAAGCAAAAGCTGCGGTGGTTTATGTCACCCTGGAGCCCTGCAGTCATCACGGGCGCACACCGCCCTGTGCTGAAGCCCTGATTAAGGCGGGTGTTGCAAAAGTAGTGGTGGCCATGCAGGACCCTAATCCACTGGTGGCAGGCAAGGGTCTGAAACTGTTAAAAGACGCCGGCATTGAAGTTGAATGTGGATTACTGGAACAGCAGGCAAACGAGCTGAATCCCGGCTTTATTAAACGCATGTCAAAAGGCCTGCCTTATGTGCGAGTAAAACTGGCCATGAGTCTGGATGGTCGCACCGCTATGGCCTCCGGTGAAAGCAAGTGGATTACCGGCGAGCAGGCGCGACAGGATGTGCAGAGATTACGCGCTCGAAGTTCGGCCATATTAACCGGCAGTGGCACGGTGCTGGCGGATGACCCTTCAATGAATCTGCGTCTCAGCGCAGCAGATCTGGGCATTGAGTGTGAGCCGCAGCAACCTTTAAGAGTAATAGTGGATAATAATTTATCCTGCCCACAGGACGCTAAAATATTTAGTCTGCCGGGTGAGACTCTGGTGCTAACCGCATCAGCCACTCATCACTGGCAGAAAGATCGAGTTGAAATCATGCAGCTGGAAGCCCACAACCGGCGTATCGATTTGAAAGAGGCTATGCAATATCTGGCCAGCCGTGAAATTAATGAAGTGCATGTAGAAGTGGGCAGTCAGTTATGCGGTGCATTATTATCTGCTGGTGTGGTGGATGAAATGATTATTTACATGGCGCCCCATATTATGGGAGATGGAGCCAAAGGCCTGTTGCATCTGCCTGAGTTAAAAGCAATGAAACAGCGCATAGACCTTGAAATAAGGGATATCAGACCCATTGGTAAGGACTGGCGTATTACCGTAGTGCCAGCAGAGATTTAAGCTTTTGTAGGAGCGAGTCTTTAGCTCGCGATTTTTTAGATCATTAAAATCGCAAGCTAAAGACTCGCTCCTGCAGACAGAAATTAACATTTGAAGAATAAAGCATGTCAACAATCGTAATAGTAAAAAAGAATGGCAAAGCCTGCATCGCCGCAGACAGCCTCACCACCTTTGGTGATTTACGGATGAGCTCCGATCTGGATGCATCCAGTGACAAGATTCAGCCTCACGGTGATGGTTATTTTGGCATAGTCGGCAGTGCCGCCCATTCACTGGTAATAGAAAGTGTGATTACTAATAAAGAAGTGCAACTGGATTTTTCAGGGCGAATGAAAATTTTCGAGAGCTTTCGCGAGTTGCACCCGATCTTAAAAGAAAAGTATTTTCTTAATCCCAAAGATGAAGACGATGACCCCTATGAGACCAGCCATATTGATGCCCTGATCTGTAATCCAGAAGGTATCTTTGGGGTTTACTCTTTGCGTGAAGTCAGTGAATACAATAAATTCTGGGCCGTAGGTTCAGGTTCTGAATTTGCTCTGGGGGCTATGCACGCTCTGTATGAGCGTCTTGATTCAGCAGAAGATATTGCCAGAGCAGGGGTAGAAGCCGGTTGTGAGTTTAATAGTGCATCGGCTATGCCGCTAACTTTTTACACAGTCGACCTAAAAGCCTGATGTTTACCGGCATTATAGAATCTCTGGGCAAAATTGAATCCATCGAAGACACCGGTGGCGATGCCCGTTTCTGGATCAATACCGGCAAACTGGATATGTCAGATGTGCAGTTAGGCGACAGCATTGCCATGAATGGCGTCTGTCTTACCGCCATTGAATTAAGAGATGATGCTTATTGTGCGGATGTCTCCGGTGAAACCCTGTCGCTGACATCACTCAAACAGTTGCAGGCAGGCAGCCAGGTCAATCTTGAAAAAGCGCTGACACCCACCACCCGCCTGGGCGGACATCTGGTCAGTGGTCATGTGGATGGACTGGGTAAAATCATTGATCGATTTGATGATGCCCGTTCAGTGCGATTTATAATTGAAGCGCCGGCAGAGCTGGCGAAATACATCGCGATGAAAGGTTCAATCACTGTGGATGGCGTGAGCCTGACCGTTAATAAAGTAGACGGGGCACAATTTGAATTAAATATCGTGCCTCATACTTTACAGGAAACTATAATGAACAGTTATCAGGTCGGCTGTGAAGTGAATCTTGAAGTAGACTTAATTGCCCGCTATTTAGAGCGTATCGTGCTGGGTGAAAAAGCGGCGGAGTCGGGCAGTGGTATTAGCGTATCATTGCTGGCTGAAAACGGTTTCATGAAGTGATTTTTACGGCTTAAATCGTGAGCTAAAGACTGGCTCCTACGCATGATTCAACTGTAGGAGCGACCTTCAGGTCGCGGTTAGCTAAACGATAAACCATTGAGAATGCACAAAGACATTGCTATGCTGCGTGCCAGAAAGTAATAAGTAACATTAAGAAGTTAACCTATGTCATTGAATACTACAGAAGAAATCATAGAAGACCTGAGACAGGGCAAAATGGTTGTCATTATGGACGACGAAGATCGCGAGAATGAAGGCGATCTTTTAATGAGCGCCAGTGCCGCCACGCCAGATGATATTAATTTTATGGCGCGCTTTGGTCGTGGCCTGATTTGCCTGACCTTGACCCGAGATCGTTGCCAGCAATTGCGCCTGCCGCTAATGGTGGATGCAACCGATTCAGAGCATGGCACTAATTTCACGCTATCGATTGAAGCAGCAGAGGGTGTGACCACTGGTATATCTGCGGCTGATCGTGCCGTCACCGTGCAGGCCGCAGTTGCCAAAGATGCCCGACCTGAAGACATTATCCAGCCGGGGCATATCTTTCCACTAATGGCGCAACCCGGTGGCGTATTAAACAGAGCAGGGCACACCGAAGCCGGCTGTGATCTGGCTCGATTAGCTGGCCACGATCCCAGTGCAGTGATTGTTGAAATTCTTAATGATGATGGCACCATGGCGCGCCGTCCTGATCTGGAAGTTTTTGCTAAAGAACATAACCTTAAAATGGGCACCATCGAAGATTTAATTCGATACCGCATAGAAAACGAAAAAACCGTTGAGCGCGTGGCAGAAAGTGACTTCCCCAATGAGTTTGGTCATTTCAGATTATTTGCCTATCAGGATGAAGTGGGTAATGACCTGCATCTGGCGTTGGTAAAAGGTGAGATTGATCCGGCTAAACCAGTGCAGGTTCGCGTGCATATGGAAAATCCATTGAGCGATGTACTGACTTCCACCGAAGTGGGCGGCTGGCCATTACGCAGTGCGATGAAACAGATTGCAGAATCAGACAAGCCTGGAGTGATTGTGATATTACGTCAGGCTCAGTCACAGGATGCGCGACACATTGTGCAATGGATGATTAAACATCACGAACAGGAAAAATCAGCGAAAAGTCATTCAGAGGAATTAAGAACACACGGCATAGGTGCACAGATATTAATGGATTTAAATGTGCATAAAATGTTACTGATGACTGCACCCAAGAAAATTCATGGCCTGGCCGGTTTCGGTTTAGAAGTTGTGGATTATGTGAAAGGCACAGAATAATTTATAATGCCTGATCGCGAGCTAAAGACTCGCTCCTACAAAAAACATACTTCCGTAGGAGCGAGTCTTTAGCTCGCGATCAGAGCAACAACAGAATCAAACAAAAAGGCAATACAAACATGGCAGACACAAACACAATTGAAGGCGAGTTAACTTATAGAGAAGGTAATTTTGCCATTATCAGCGCACGCTTTAACAGTTTTATTGTAGACAGCCTCGAAGCAGGCGCACTGGATGCACTGAAACGCCACGGCGTACCAGAAGAAAATGTAACCATTATAAAAGTGCCCGGTGCTTATGAAATGCCGATTGCTGCACAACAGCTGGCACAAAATGGTCAGTACGATGCAATCATTGGTTTGGGTGCGGTTATTCGCGGCTCAACTCCACATTTTGATTTTGTTGCCGGTGAAGCTTCAAAAGGTTTGGCATCGGTTGCACTGGATCACGGTATTCCCGTTATTAATGGCGTGTTAACCACCAACAGTATTGAGCAGGCCATTGAACGTGCTGGCACCAAAGCAGGTAACAAAGGTGCAGAGGCTGCAATCACTGCGATTGAAATGGTTAACCTGCTGAAAAAAATAGCCTGAACAATGACAGAAATTAGCCTTGCCAAAGGCCGCAGCAATGCTCGAAAAAAAGCCATGCAGGCACTTTATCAATGGTCGATTACGGGCAATGAACTAAATGAAATAGAAGTTCAGTTTCATGCCGAACAGGATATGAGTAAAGTCGATCAGGATTATTTTCATGCGCTACTTCACGAAGTGCCAGCGCAAGTTAATTCACTGGATGAAGGCTACACACCTTTTCTAAATTTAAAAGGCAAAGAACTTAGCCCGGTTGAGCAGGCAATTTTACGTTTATCTTCCTATGAATTAAAAAACCGACTGGATGTGCCTTTTCAGGTAGTAATTAAAGAAGCCATCGTGCTGGCAAAAACATTCGGTGCAGATAAAAGCCATAAGTTTGTCAATGGTGTGCTGGACAAGCTGGCCAGAGAATGGCGCAAAACAGAAATAGATAAATAATTTTCCTGTTTGTAGGAGCGAGTCTTTAGCTCGCGATTTTATCAGTCTGTAAAAATCGCGAGCTAAAGACTCGCTCCTACAAAACATTATATTCATTATTAATTTTTAGTTACTAGTTCAGGAGTAATTATGTCAACAACAACTGGCCGTGTGAAATGGTTTGATGAAAAGAAAGGTTTTGGTTTTATTGAAAGAGAAAGCGGGGATGATGTCTTTGTTCACTTTAGATCTATTATTGGTGATTCAGGATTTAAAACACTGAACGACGGACAGGAAGTAGAATTTGAAGTTGAGGATGGGCAGAAGGGGCCGCAGGCTGTTAATGTCAAACCTCTGTAAATTTATTTACAGTAGGTTACGAAAAAATAAAAGCCATTAAAGATACTGTTTTGCTGTTATCTTTAATGGCTTTTTTGTGTTCTGATTTTATAGGGTGAATTTTATATTTAAGTAATGTATCTTTCACCAGGCTTCGCAATCTCTAGCCAGCTAAGAAAATTTTCTACATCTTTCTCGCCCTCTGCTGGTGCCCATGCTGCAAAGTCACTTTGTTCAGTTGGCGTATAGGGGCCTTCTTTAATTTCTAAAATAACAGCTTCATCCGTATGTGGAATTACGCTATGCCAGGTGCCGGGTTTTATTTCTATTCCGCTTAATGACTCGCCCTGGCTAAGTAATAGCCGCTCTAGTATCTCGCTATTTTTATCAAAAATAATTAAAGTTACCGAGCCTCTTAATGCGAGCATTAATTCCCATTTATTGCTTTTAGGGTGATGGTGGGGGCGAACATAAGTTCCTTTATTGAGTGCAATGCACAGCCTTTGCACAGGCTCATCCAGTTCTGTGTGTAGATTGTAGTGGCTTCTTTTTCTTGGGCTGTCTTTAGCCTGTGAGAGTAAATTTTCAAAAAAATAATTATCTAATTTTAAATTCATTATAAAACAGTTTGTTAAGGTTAAAAAATATTTATATTTTAGGTATTGGTTTTGGTGTCTTCAGTGATTAAAAATTAATTACACATATTTCCATTGCAGTGTTGGCATTGTCCGACTGGAACGGGTGTTCCAAAGTACACGCTGCCATTTTGAGTAACACAGTACCTTCCGTTATTACTAAGCATGTCAAAAACACAGTCATGATGCGATGCCGCTACTTTTTGGCCGATTTGCATAAAACCTCTGTGTTTGGAAAGTATTGCGCCGTTAGCTGTTATCAGCACCGCTTCGCCATCAACAATACAGCTGTCTGTGTAAATCGCTGTTGGTTGTGGTGATATAGAATGTGAAGCAGTTTTATGCTCTGGAATTATTTTTTCTGCTTGTGTTTTTTTTCTGGGCTTGTTTGCTCTTTTCCATCCCTGCTGGATTGCTGAGAGGCGATTATTTTTAGCAGGATAAAATTCAGAAGGTGAATCAGTTCCAAGTATTTTCATGGCTTTTTGAGCATCATTTAAAGATGCGCCAAGTTTAGCTAGAATAAAACCTGAATATTCATCCGCCTCTAATTCAACAGAAGGTCTGCTGCCACCGGGCTGAATAGTGTGCCCCTGTAAATGGTGGCCTATTTCATGAGCCATTACACTATAAACAGCCCAGTTGGTTTTATCGTTATTTATTAACTGCGATACAAAAGAAGGGCTGTATTCAATATAGCGCTGTCCATTACGGGCGCTGGCTGTAGCATTAGGAACATTAGCCGGCCTGACAATGAAATTTGGAGCCAGACCCGCTTCATCCAGAATATTTTTAACAATTGATGATGCAGATGAAGATCCTCGGAATCGTTTTTTATCCAGCCCATTAAATATTTCCGGGGTTGTTAATTCTCCTGCATAATTACAGAACCATTCTATTTTTTCATCATCATATTTTGATAGAATAGTTTTTTTTCGTATTTTACATTCTTTTCTGGTTAATAGATTTTCGTTACATATTTTTTTTAATTCAGACAGGTCATCAAATAAATCGGCGCTTGCCGATCCTGTGAAAATAAATACCAGTATCAATCCGAGTAACGGGATGGCGCTAATTTCTTTCATGTAAAATCTCATTTTGTAAAAATAGTCTCTTCGATATTTCTTTTGAGTTAGCCGGGTTCCACTTAAACACGGATTAAATTTGATTCATTATAATCCCGGTTTGCATGGCTGACCAAATCTGCTTCATCGTCACGTCTTTTTAGTAATCCAGCCAGATTCTTGTCTGCCCATAAGCGTTTCATGTTCTTAATTTCCTGGGCAATACCAGTGTAATCCTGCTGCAAAACAAGTGGTTTTATTGCGGCCATTTCTTTTCTTTTACTACCACTCATTGAAGTGCCTCTGTTATACACGAGTGATAATAATGCTGCTTGTGCATCTGGAAACAGTTTTTCAATACCGGGATATGTTTTGCGTGTTGCAGCTGCATAGCGGGGTAATGTATTTTGACTGAAAACAGTTTTAGCATTCTCGAAAGTTATATTAATCGATTTTAAATGACGCAGTTCTTTTTTCGCTTTATCAGTTTTTAAGCCCGATGCTTTTTTTAATTTTACAATATCTGCATCAGCAATTTTATTACCCCAGTCGCGTTGAATTTGAGCTGCAGTGTTATATCCAAGGTCATAACCAATGCCTATAGTAACGCCCGAGGAACCGCCAGGCCATATCGGATGTTTTAAACGCCGGTTGTAATATGATTCAGAAACTACTTCATGCCGCACAAGCTGTTCGATTCCCGTTTTTGATATTATTAATGAATAAGCATCAGTTAAATTATCATTGTCATCAAACAGGCGGTTTTCTAAGGCCGTTAATGTTGCAGAACCTATTATTCCATCGGGCTCAAGATTCAAATATTTCTGAATATGTTTGATACGATCCTGAGTGGATTTATTGCCGGTATTAGTACTCATATCGATCCCTGTAGGTGAGGTGTAAACGTGGCTTAAATGGAAAGAAGGACTATTTTTTAATCAATTAAAAAGTTTTGGAGACGCGATATAATTGAGTGCCGTGTTTCAGGTGCACAGAATTTTTAATCGTTTATATCGTCTCACAATTTAATAGCATGTCAACCTGGATTTTTTCTACAGTCTAACGAGACTGTAGAAAAACTCATAAATAGTTGGTTTTAAGTTTTAAAATTGAAATTGTAAAAATACCTACTCATATATAAAAGTATTGCGTACTCAAATGATCCTGTAAATGCCAGGAAAACAATGAAAGTTTTATTCGTGCATAGTCTAAAAAACTTTAACTGCTTATATCGCCTCACAATTTAACGACATGTCAAATCAGGGTTTTTCTACAGCCTCAACGCTTGGTTCACTGGCGAACTTGTCCTTGGCGCTTTTCAGTCAAAGATAAAAACGAGCTTGATTGTCTCGTTATATGTTTTATTTACGTTATTTAACATCAGCGAAGCCTTGTTGGATGTTTCCCTTAACAGGTCGTGAAAAAAATGTTTTTTGCAGCAATGCAAAAGAAAAAGGTTCACTTCGATTCCACGGAAATAACGATACACATCGTGCCATTGTGCAGTAACCGAATATTATCTGAGCCCATGTTCCTATGGTAGGAATCCAATATATCAATTGTAGCGGTTCGGGTAGAGCAAAGACAAGAAGCATTAAATACCAAAAACGCACTTGTATAGGAAAAGCGGTGATGCTTTTCTCTCGTATAATAAAATGAATTAGTTGAAATATAGTAAGACCGATAGCTAACATGAAACCGATAGAATTACCTGAGACGCCATATGTAAGCAGCCCTGCAGTTACAAGCCAATACCACCAACCAATATCTTTATACTCAATCATAAACATATAATTTTCCTCTATTATTTACACATAACGCACAGTTCAGCGGGCCAAAAAGTTGCGTGGCTTTTGTGGCATTATAGCGCAGCGCCACAAAAGGTGCGTAACTTTTTGGGTCTAGGTGAAACGATTTATTATGCATATTATTCTGACCAGACTGCAAATTCATTTCCACTGGGCTCAGAAAAATGAAACCGCCGACCACCAGGAAAACTAAATATTGGCTTTATTATAGTGCCGCCCGATTCTTGTATTTTTGCTTGTGTTTCTTCTATGTTTTCACTGTAAAAAACAATGAGTGCTGAACCAGTATTTGTAGAAGATTTTAGGTTTGCTTTAAAAAATCCACCATCGAGACCTTGATTTGAAAATGCAGTATATTCTGAGCCAAAATCTTGAAATTCCCAGCCGAATGCATGAGTGAAAAAACTTTTTGTTTCTTCTAAGTTTTTAGATGGAAGCTCTACATAATTTATTTTTTCATGTACATTCATTTTAAATTCCAATTTTTTTCATAACGCTTGAGTTAACCAGCCGTTTTATACAGAGCAAAGCAAAGCGGCACGGCGTATAAAACGGTCGGGTTGGACGATTTGTTATGCGATTTACTTTAACCCGCCTCTTTCAATCCATGCTTTATATATTTCACTGCTCCATTTGCTTTGAAAGAAAGCAACAACCGAATTTATTTCTTCGTTGTTCATTTTACCCTTGAATGGGGGCATTGTACCTCCCAACGGAATCCCGCCATTCCAGATTGTTCGTTTTAATGATTTTAAAGGGTGATGCCATGCGTGAGCGCTACCATTTAATGGTGGTGGCGGATATGAGCCGTCAGGTAAGGTTTGTCTCCAGTCTGACACTATGCCTTGTGCATTATCACCATGGCATGAGGCGCAATTATTTTTGAATAATTCAGCCCCATTAACTTTTTGATTTGCTGTATACCATCTGCCACTAACCGATTGTTCTTTGTCAGAGCAGCCAGCTATAAGGGCAGGCAGTATAACTAATAAATATTTTCTCATATATATCCTCATATTATTGCGCATAACGTTGTGTTCAGTTGTGTTTGACCGCAACCGACCGGAGCGGCAGCGAAGGAAGAGCGCGGTCAAATGTCTGTTGTAACACCTTGTTGTGTGTTGACTGTAAATAATAACGCAAAACATATTGAATAGGTAAAAACGGCCAACAACGGACAGTCAGCACATACAAAAACGGCTCCGAAGGAGCGCGTTTGATTACTTATTAGTCGTTATACTTTCTGTCGTCTAGCAACACCGACCAGGCCGAGCAGACCTGAGCCGAAGAGCCAGGTGTCGTGCCTGCGCATTGAAACCGAGAGCGGTGACGTTCGCTGGCTGTATGAATCAATCGGCATAGTCCGCTAGCTCAAAACCGATCTGCTGAACTAGATAACAGTCACCGGAACACTTGATGCTCAACGAACCTGGAGAAATACGGATTGAGTTTGCCTGGCCCGACGTTTGCAGCTATCTGCGGACTGGTGGCATTGCAGGCGCTAAAGGTCTTAGTCGCCCTCGACCTCCTTAACTTCGGGGAACACTTCGTGCATCGTTTCGAAAAACAAATCCAGTTCTTCCTTGCGCGTGCCATGGATATTGATCAACTGCAATAACTTGCGCATGAAAACCATGCGCACGGCCGGGTTGCGTTTCAGGTAAAAGTTCAGTGTGTGCAAATCACCATGAACGTCCGCCGAGGAACTCTTCGCGGCCGCGTAGAGATGATCGACCTGCTCATCATTAAGATCGAATTCCTGTTTTAAAATCCGTGCAAATTCGTGTTTTTCACGTGCATCGACATGCTGATCCGCACTGATCACATGATATAACACCGAGGCCAGCGAACTATGCAGGAGTTCATCATCAGGATGCTCGAAAAGCTTGCCTTCGTTCTTCAGCGAGTCAAACCAGTGGGTTAGTGATTCAAACATTTCCAGGTACCCTATTGTTGGATCGATGCAGCGCGGGAGATTTTCTTCTGCTCTCAGGGCAGATTACGACAATTCGCCTTATCTACTTTTGATTTGCATCAATCGATTTTAAAAATCCCGCTTCGCTTCAATGCCATGTATTCGTTAATCAGAGTCGAATGCATAAGCGCCGGAGTTGTATCGGCGACGATAATATTATCACTGCGCAATTTAGTATACATCGCTGCCTGATCCTGTAGGTGATGCCTAATGCCGCAGTATTTCAAGGCATCTCGATCGAAACAACTTCGGTGGCCAGCGTGTCGGTGAGCACTTGCTGTCGCATCGAGGCCGCCATCACCAGGTGATGCTGCGATAGCAACCTGGCGGCATTCACCATATCGTCGCTATCCTGTGGTTCGACAAGTAAAGGAGGTATAAACAGCCTTTCTAACTCAAGTCAAACCACTCAAGTCAAACCAAAACATCCTACATCCTCAATTCCTTATGCCGTCCCTCAACTTCTAAAGCATTATCCCAACGATTTCACCGAATCACATCATCAAAAATTAGAGATTATCCACCTGTTTCAATAATACTGACGAACACCATCCTGCCAATAATCTGTAGCAATTCCTTTTACTTCCCATATCATTTATCTTAATCAGAAAACAGGCTTCTTTGTGGTGGCGATAGACTGACAAAACCGCATTGCGACTGGCTGGAATGGATCGATAAGGCCCTCTCAGCGTTTAAATCTGAACCGGCACTGTTTTTATAGTAATTCTTAGACTGCATATAATATCGGCTTAGCCTGGCAGGCTGTTTAGTGTCGTTACTGGACTGTGATTTTTTTACACACAACGCGAGTTAAAAGGCCGCCGCTGTTTGGCGGTCATTTTTGAATGAATTAATATATTTTACATCATGGAATATACAATTTATGTATTCCTGAAAATGGTTCAAACTTATTCAAAATAAACACAAAAAGGCTTATGACATAAAATAGATCTGCTTCTTATTATTAGTATGAGTACCCGTTTTTTATTTAACTTCACCTGTCTCCATCGGGTTATTGGGGTCAGCCGTCCATTCCTCAAGTGAAGCCATATAAACGGCCACATTGTTAAATCCCAACCGAGTTAAAACAAACGCGTCGGTTGAGGCTACGATGCCGCCACCACAATAAGTGATTATGCGGGCATTGTGATCAAAGGCATGCATCGCAGCCAGTTCATTTTGTTTAAGCAAGTGCCCTGTCTTATCAAGTAGGCCCAGGCCATTAATATTGATCGCATCAGGGATATGACCTGGCCGAGGATAGATACTCATCTCACCTCGATAAAATTCCTCAGGCAATGTATCGATAAGAATAACAGCTTCATTATCAATACTGGCAAGCACTTCATCGTGTTTCGCAATCAACTCAGGGCGTGGTTTTGCAGTTAACTGTTGTGCAGGTCGGCTAACAGGTTCAAGAGAAAGCTCATTACCTGTAGATGTCCATGCAGCGAGACCGCCGTCCAGTATCGCGGCATTATCAAAACCAATCCAACGCAGCATCCACCAAACCCGTGCAGCCCAACCGGTATAATTGGCATCATAAAGCACAACATGGGAACCATCCCCCACACCCAATTCACTCATGGTGGCACAAAATTGTTCAGGGCTTAATAAATCGAATTCAACAGGGCCAGTAGATTTGCAGAGCTCGTCTTTAAGATCAGCAAAGCCAGCGTTGGGGATATGACCAAGCTCGTAATCAGGGCGTCCACTGACATTACGTAAGCCACGTGCATCATTTACATCGGGCATGGTAACAACCGTACAATCAAGTATGACTAGATCCGGGTCATTAATATGCTGTTTCAACCATTCGGCAGTTACTAGAGTATCCAAATCGACATCTCCAAATGTGAACTCAAAGTATAAATGTGTAACGTAGATTTATTTCATTAACTTTCTTCATTCATAAATATAAGGACTAGGTAAGGGGCAAGTGTGAATGGGCTTATTAGTTATTTTTTAGTTGGATTGACATCAGAGTCGCTTGTTAGGCAACTATATCTAGTACTCCTACGGTACGATACCAACCGACGATATTTCTGAGTATCCGTTAAATCCACATTTTCCGGTAACATAAACACGAACCATTTTTTCTGATGCCACTGCCTCTAACAGCGCATGGAAAATTTGTTCTGAGCCAGGGGCACTATAGTCTTGATAAAATATTTCTTTATTTTTGCAGCCGCTAGGGTTTTCAGGGACCTTTAATTTAACGAGGAAGCGCCCATGGATGGTTGGCGTAAGTTCTATTACTGGAGCATAGTCTGTCCACCCCGAGACGGCAAACACAACCATCGGTATAAATAGGAGTGCACCAACACATGTAAAACATCTTAATATTCTTTTCATATAAATATTCCATAGATGATCATCAACGCTCAGTTCACCAGGCCGAAAAGTTACGTGTTTTTTGTGGCATTATACGAAGCGCCACAAAAGATGCGTAACTTTTTGGGTCTGAGTGCAACGTTTTGATACTCATTGAGCCTTCTCCCAGTTTAGTAGAGTTTACTAAACTGAAAGGTGACAAAACCAAAAGGAGAAAACCCAATGAACTTCTACAATAACATGCATCCCTACTACTGTGGAATCGATTT
>Ga0316209_1000183_pt1 | contig 129007 bp, 110 predicted proteins | sample 6monopyrite_MG_FD_204945 | JGI IMG/M metagenome (GOLD analysis project Ga0316209, IMG submission 204945) | Microbial mat bacterial communities from mineral coupon in-situ incubated in ocean water Damariscotta River, Maine, United States -... | ecosystem: Environmental > Aquatic > Marine >... | reverse complement strand
CCAGATCTTCAAGGCGAAGAAGTGGACCATCGGTCCCAAGCTCTGGCGTCGCTTCGACACCGGCCCCCTGAGCGGCCTGCCGATCGGCATCGTGGTCTACTTCGAGGGTGTCGTGCTGCCGGCCTCGACCGGCTTCCTGTTCCCCTGGGACAGCACCAACATGATCCCCATCACGATCACCTCGTGATCTGATCTAGAAGAGCTTCCTCTTCCTTCAGAGGCCGGTTGGATCTCCGCGATCCGACCGGCCTTCTCTATTGAAGAATCGGGGCGCCTCAGTCTTCTTTCACTGGAGCTCGAGGGACTCCGTACATTGTCCGTAGGCGTTCGACGACCACTTCGATGTCCAAGTCGAAAGAACTCGTCTCGACCTCATTCACGTCCTTGCTCAAGACCTCTCCCGTCATGATCGCAATCATCACAGCACCGACCAGGCTCGGGTGAAGCTGGTCCTCTTGCAGGAGCTCCTTCGCGCGTTTGCCCTCCCACCCGCTGCCCACCCGAACATCCCGCTCCTCTCGAATCAGGTCCGAGTAGGTCGCGAGGTCGGCAAGCATTCGAGTCGGTTTCTGATCGGTCCAAGCTCTGATCCGATCGTTCAGCGCTTTGAGTGTGGCGGACTCAGGGATTTGAATGACGCTCAACATCGAACCCAGAGCGGCTTCCATGTTCGGGAAGTTCCCGACAACGACGGGACAGTTCAGCTCCTCCAAGAGCGAGAGCCCGCGCTCAAGGCGCGCCACTCGCTCGTCCTCCTCGAGGCTGCCGTACCCGAACCAGAACGGGAAGTCGATGGCGACGACGAGGGTCGGGTCGCGCTCGACGACATCGTCGATCATCAGCCGCCCATAGCCCTCCGGGTCCGCGAAGAACCAAGGCTGGACGTTGCTGAGGATTGCGCCGTGCTCGGCGACGAGGACCTCATCGAGGACCTTGGCGAGGTTCAGCGGGGCCCCGAGCTCGCGTTCGAGCCCGAACCCGGAGGACAAGCTCGCGCCGATGACGACGACGCGCTCGAAGATCGATTCCTCGGGCGACCTCTCGTCGAGGCGGAGAGCAGATGACTCGGTGGGCACGGTCGAGAGCCCGGCCAACAGAAGGAGGGACCAAATGTTCATCGGAGAATCCTACCGGAGAAGCTCGTCGCGGCTGTTCAAGTTCATTTAATTGCGCCCAGCCCGGAGCCGGAGGGAAGGAATGCTCGGCTTCCCCTGGTAGCCTTCGCCGCCCCCGCGCCTAACAGCTAGAGCCATGTCGTCTCCTCCGAAAAGCACCTCGCGCCTGTGGATCGCGCTGATCATCCTCGCCACCACGCTCTCACACGCGAAGGTGGTCAGCGGAGAGTTGGTCTACCAGGACGCGATCACCGTCGGCTACGAGAGCGTCGGCCGCATTGGAGTCACCGACGCTCTGCAGGCCGCCTTCGAGGGAATTGCAGCACCGGAGCGGCAAGCGGCGACGGCGGGCTGGGAGGTCCTACCGCCACTCCTGCGCGCATTCAGCCCGAGTTTCGGAGCGCACTCCGTCGAAGCGCTGCACGCCTTCTCGCTCCTGGTTCACGTCCTCGCCGTCCTCGCACTCCTCCGACTGGCGACCACACTCGGAGCGAGTCCGTTTGCAGCGCGGGTCGCGGCACTCCTGTTCGCCCTGCACCCGATCAGCGTTCAGAGCACGGCCTGGATCAGCGCGCTCGACTCACCGCTGGCCGGCCTCTTGGCGCTCGTCGCCCTGCACCACTTCGAACGCGCGCGAGCGAACAACGACCTCTCGATCCTCTCCGGCCTGGCCTTCCTCCTCGCGCTACTCTCGAGCTCACTGGCCCTGGCCGCGATCCCCGTCGCGCTCTACCTGTGGTGGTCGCCGATCAATGGCGATGCCCCTCGTTCCGCGCCTCGCGCACTCTTCCCGCTCTTCGGTGCGCTGCTCGTGGCTTGGCTGCTCGGCTCCGCCGCCCACGGTTCGCTGAGCGCCGGATTCATCGGTCCACTTCGCGCCGAGCCCTGGGGCTGTGAGCACGCGGTCTGGGCTCCGGGCTCCATCCTCGGAACGTCGGCAGAGCTCTTCACTTGGCCCGGCGATCCCTCCCTGTTCAGACCGATCGGACTCCAGCTCAGTGCCACGAGCCCTTCCGTTCTGTGGGGCTTCGGAGCGCTTGCCGCGCTCCTCTTATTGCGCCTCGCCGCCAGCCGACTGGGCCGGCCTGCACTCGCTCGAAGCTCGAGCCTCACGCTCATCACCCTCGCCTCACTGGCCCTCGCCGGCCCCTGGCTCCCCGTCTATCCGGTCTTCGACGACCACCTCTATCTCGCGCTGGCCTTCTTCGCGTTCCTCGTCGCCTCCGCGATCGAGTTGTTGCCGCGCTTCGTCGCGCCCGCCGTCGCCCTCGTTCTGCTTGGACTCGCCGGCTCGACGACGCTTCGATTCGTCTCGGTCTGGAGCGACAACGTCACGCTCCTCGCGAACGCGGCAGAGTCCGCGCCGGACTCGCCGCATGCGCAGTGGGTCTACGCCTACGCTCTGATCGAGAGCTATGGCCTCTACGGCGACGAGGAGAGTCTGCGCAGAGCCAACGAGGTCATCGAGCAGACGCAGGATCTGCTCGACCGCTCGAAGGAAGAGGCGAGCGATGTCTTCGCGACGCCCCTCGACTTCCTCAACACGAACCTCGCGCTGGGCGGCTGCTTGCTCGCGCTCGCCGAGCTCGAGGGCTTCGACGACTACCGCACGCCCCTCGACGTGTTTCGCACGATCAGTGAGTCGCGACCCGACAACGTCGAAGCCCGCATCGGCTTGGGAATCGCAGCTCGCGGACTGGGCGACCTCGAGCTGGCGGAGTCAGCCTTTCGCGAGGCGCTCGAGCTCGACCCGAGCTCCGCCGAAGCTCATCGCAAGTTGGCCAGCCTGCTGATGCTCGATGAGCGTTGGAAAGATGCACAGGAGCACTTCGAACGCGCGGCCATCCTCGATCCACTCGACGTGGAGACGCACGTCTGGTTGGCGCGCAGCCTGCTCCAACAAGGCTGGATCGAACGAGCGGAAGAGCAAGCCTCGATCGCACACGAGCTCGAGCCGCTCTTTCCCGAGCCGATGACTCTGCTCGGAATCCTTCAGCTGAGGCGTCGCAACCCGAGCAAAGCGCTCGCCTGGATCGATCGTGCGCTGAAGTCCGATCCGACCAACGGATTCGCGCGGATCCAGCGCGGCTATGCCTTCCAGGCGCGGGACGAGATCCAGAACGCGATGGTGGAGTTCAAGCGTGCCACCGAGCTCCTTCCGGATAACTTCGAGGCCTTCTACTCGCTCGGCAACAGCCTGCTCTTGATGAAGCAGCCCGAAGTGGCGGCGGAAGCATTCAAGCACGCTTACCGACTGCACTCGCCTCCCGAAGATCGCGGCCCGCTGCGGACCGCACTGGCCCAGCAGTTCTCGGGCTCCTCTCACATCCAGTTCCAGTTCGCCGGAGTCGACTTCCTGCGCGAGGACGTTCCGTTCGCCCGGTTCTGGGTAGACCTGGCCCTCGAGAGCGACCCCCGGAATGCGGGCGCTCTGCATCTCGATGGAGTGGTCGCGCGACTGGAGAACAACCCCGAGCGCGCCATCGCGGCCTTCAGAGCGGCTGCGGTCGAAGTCCCCGACTCCTTCCAGGTCTTCCATGACCTCGGCTATCTCCTGATCGAGTTGGACCGCTCGTTCGAAGCCGTTCCGCACCTGCGCCGAGCACTCGAACTCGTTCCGGACACGCCCGAGTCTCCGCAGGTCGCCGAGCGCCTGCGCGAGAAGCTCGAAGCCTCCCTGGCGGAAATCCGCGGCGGCTGAGTATTGGTTCGGAGTACGGGGCTCTATCACGGAGCACACGCGCTATGATTCTCCGCCCAAAATTCCGCCATGAGCCTCCTGATCGCCGAAAACCTGCAGCGCCACTACGGCGCTCAAGAAGTCCTGATCGATGCCAGCCTGCGCATCGAGCTGGGTGATAAGCTCGGCGTCGTGGGTCGCAACGGCGGCGGGAAGTCCACCCTCCTGCGCCTGATCGAGGGGCTCGAGCAGCCGGACTCGGGCACACTCACGCTGGCTCGCAAGCTTCGACTCGGACACGTCCCTCAGCGCCCGCACTTCGAGCCCGGCTTGAGTGCGAGGGGCTACGTCGAGCTCGGCCTGACCGAAGTTCACGAGACGGCCAGAGAGCTCGATCGAATCGGCGAAGCGATGGGCTCGGCGGAAGGTGACGAGCTCGATCGACTTCTCGTTCGTCACGGCGAGCTGTCGGAGCACATGGAATTCCTGAACGGCTGGGACGCGGATCGATTGGTCGAGACCGTCCTGTCGGGAATCGGACTGCCCGAAGAGCTGTGGGATCGCGACGCATGCAACTTCTCCGGAGGCGAAGCCAGCCGCACGGCGCTCGCTCGCGAACTCGTCGCGACACCGGACCTCTTGCTGCTCGACGAGCCGACGAACCACCTCGACCTGCCCGGCATCGAGTGGCTGGAGGCGTACCTGTCCGAGCTCTCGAGTGCAGTCCTGATCGTGAGCCACGACCGCCGGCTGCTGAACCGCGCTGTGACGAGCATCGTCGAAGTCGAGTTTGGGCGATTGACGCGCTATCCCGGCACTTACAACACCTATGTCAACTTGAAGGCCGAGCGCTTCGAGAGTGAGTATCGCGCCTGGAAGAAGCAGGCGGACGTGATTCGGAAAGAGGAAGGCTTCATCAAGAAGCACATGGGCAGCCAGCGAACCGCTGAAGCCAAGGGCCGCCTCAAGAAGCTCGGCCACATCGAGCGATTGGTGCGGCCCTACGACGATGTTCGTCGCCCCGTGATCAAGCCGCCGCCCGCTTCGCGCGGTGGCGAGATGGTCTTGCATGCGCGAGACCTGGCCGCCGAGTACGACGGGCGCGTCATCTTCAAGGACGTGGACATTCGCGTCGGCCGTGGCGAGCGCATCGGCATCGTCGGACACAACGGCACGGGCAAGAGTACGCTCCTCAAGATCCTCGCCGGACGCAAGCGGCCTTCGGGCGGCGAGCTGATGCTCGGACACCGCGCGCAGTGCGGCTACTACGACCAGGACACCTCGGACCTGCGCGAAGACAGCACGCCCTTCCTCGAGATTCGCCGCGACCACCCCGGCCTGACCGATGGCGAGATTCGCTCGCACCTCGCGCTGTTCTTGTTCCGCGGCAACGACATCGACTCGATCGTCTCCAGCCTCTCCGGCGGCGAGCGTGCGCGACTGGTGCTCTCGAAGCTCGTGCTCACGCAGCCGAGCTGGCTGGCGCTGGACGAGCCGACCAACCACCTCGACCTCGCCTCCCGGACCGCGTTGGAGGAGATGCTCGGCAACTACCAGGGTGCTCTGGTCACCGTCAGCCACGACCGCGAGTTCCTCGACGGTATGTGCACCGTCATCATCTCCGTCGAGAACGGAACGGTGACCCGCTTCGAGGGCAACTACTCGGAGTGGCGCAGCTCGATGGACGAGGCCGCCGCCGATCGCATGGCGGACAAGGCGGCTGCTTTGCGGGCAACCGCTCAGGCTGCCAAGAAGCAAGCCGAGAAGGCGAACAAGCCCGAGAAGCAGAAGCCCTCCAAGGGCAGGGCGAAGACGAAGAAGCCGCACAACCCGTATCAGTTCAAGAAGCTCGAAGCGGCGATCATCAAGCTGGAAGAGAAGCGCGAAGAGCTGACCTCATCCATGGCTGACGAGAAGGTCTACAAGGACGCGGAGCTCCTGCGCGATGCTCAATACCAGCTGGCCGAGATCGAGCGCGACCTCGAGCAGAAGAACGCTCAGTGGGAGAGCTGGTCCTAGTCGGCACTCCACCAGCCGGCATTGGATTTGAAACTTTCAATCCCGCGCCGGATCCACCACTCTACGCAAGCCCCGCAGCCCCCCACTCTCCTCGAATCATGCTCGTCTTCGTAGACCGCATCCGCACCGCGCTGGCCGAAGCGACAGGGCTTCCCTCCGAGCAAGTTCGAGTCGAACAACCTCGCGATGCGTCGCTCGGAGACTTCGCTTTCCCGTGCTTTCCGCTGGCCAAGCTCAAGCGCGCCGCACCGACCGCCATCGCGGCGGAGCTCGCCGTCGAGCTCAACTCGAGCCTCGCCGGAATCGAAGCGGTCGCGACGGGTCCGTACATCAACTTCCGAATCGATCGCACTGAGCTGACGACGACGGTCATCGAGACGATTCTCGGCCAGGGCTCCGACTACGGGAGCTCGAGCGAGGGCGAAGGCAAGACGATCGTGATCGACTTCTCCTCGCCGAACATCGCCAAGCCGATGCACGTCGGCCACCTGCGCTCGACGATCATCGGAGCCTCGATCCAGCGCATGCACAACGCGCTCGGCTACGAGACGGTGGGCGTCAACCACATCGGTGACTGGGGCAGCCAGTTCGGAAAACTGTGTGCAGCGATCGCGCGTTGGGGCGGCGACATCGATCTCGACAACGACCCGATTCCGGCTCTGTTGGAGCTGTACGTCCGCTATCACGAAGAAGAAAAGACCGACCCCAGCCTCGCCGAAGAGGCCAGCGCTGCCTTCCGCGTGCTGGAGAGTGGCGCCGAGGGTGAGATCCGAGACACCTGGAAGCGACTGACCGAGCTCTCGCTTCGTGAGCTGAACAAGATCTACGAGCGCCTCGGAGTGAGCTTCGACCTGGTCCGCGGTGAGTCCTTCTACGAGGGCATGCTCGACCAGACGATTCAGCGCATCGAAGACACCGGCATCACGTCGGTCTCGGAAGGTGCTCTGGTCGTCGACCTGAGCGACTTCGACAAGAAGCTCCCGCCGTGTTTGCTGCGCAAGACCGACGGAACAACCCTGTACGCAACGCGCGACTTCGCCGCCGTCTTTCATCGCTTCGAAGAGTTTCAGTTCGAGCGCTGCCTGTATGTCGTCGCGGCGCAACAGAAGCTGCACTTCCGTCAGATGAAGATCGTTCTCGAGCGCATGAAGCTCGACTGGGTCGATCGCGTCGAGCACATCGACTTCGGAATGCTTCGTCTTGGCGAAGGCAAGATGAGCACGCGCGAGGGCAAGATCGTCTTCCTCGAGGAGGTCTTGGACCGCGCCGTCTCGGAAGCACGCACGATCGTCAGCGAGAAGAATCCCGAGCTAGCGAAGGCCGATAACGTCGCGGAGATGGTTGGCATCGGCGCTGTCATCTTTCACGACCTCAAGAAGGAACGGATCAAGGACGTCGTGTTCGACTGGAAGGAGGTGCTCTCGTTCGAGGGCGAGACGGGGCCCTACGTTCAGTACACGCACGCGCGCTTGGCTTCGATCCTCCGCCGCGCGGAATCGATTGGCGAAGGGAACGAGAAGCCCGACTGGTCACGACTCGAAGAGGCCGCTCCGATCCTCCTCGCACTCGGCAGATTCCCGGATGTGATTCGCTCCGCAGCGAAGCACTGCGAGCCCTCCGAAATTGCGCAGTACCTGCTCGCACTCTGTCGCGACACCTCCAGCTGGTACTCGAGGGAGCGAGTGCTCGGTCAGGAGCCCGCGCTTACGGCCGCTCGCCTTGGACTAGTGCGTTGCGCCAAGCTGGTTATAGGCAACGGCTTACGACTGCTCGGAGTTGTCGCTCCAGACGAAATGTAGAGCGCGGAGCGAGGCTTTCTCAAGGTATCGCTGCCCCTCGGTCGATGGCTGCGAAACGGTTCACGGCCCGGTGGTCCCCGCCCCAGCCATCCGTAAGCCCCCCAAGGAGGAGCTTTGATCGAGCAGTACATTCGAGACGTCCCCGACTTCCCCAAGCCGGGCATCGTCTTCAAGGACATCACCCCCCTGCTGCAAGACCCCGAAGGTCTCGCCCTCAGCATCGACCAACTCACGAAGGTCGTCGATCCGTCTGAGTACGATCTGATCTGCGGCATCGAGTCGCGCGGTTTCATCTTCGGAACCGCGATGGCGCGAGTGCTCGACAAGGGATTCATTCCGATTCGCAAGCCCGGCAAGCTGCCCTGGAAGACGGAGTCGGAGTCGTACGAGCTCGAGTACGGCACGGACACGATCGAGATTCACATCGACGCGGTCTCCACATCGAAGCGCATCCTCATCGTCGACGACCTGCTCGCGACCGGTGGAACGATGGAAGCCGCGATCAAGCTGGTTCGCAAGATCGGCGGGGTGCCGGTCGCCACCGCAGTGGTCATCGAGCTCGGCTTCCTGAATGGACGCGCGAAGTTGGACAACGTTCCGACACACTCTCTGCTCACCTATCCCTGAGCCAAGCCCGCACTTCAGAAGCCACCACTTCTTCACTCGCCATTCAATCCCAACCTCAATCGGACACACCGCGGTTCACCGCAGTCTGTCCAACCTTCGCGACTAGCCGATGACCACCAAGAAAAAGACCGGGGCCAAGACTTCCTCCAAGAAGAAGTCGACGCCCCCCCGCAAGGCTACCGCGAAGAAGGCCAAGACCTCGGCCAAGAAGAAGGCTTCGAAGAAATCGACGACCGCGAAGAAGGCAGCCAAGAAGACGGCCAAGAAGAGTGCTGCCAAAAAGAAGAACACTTCGAAGAAGAGCACTGCGAAGAAGAGCACTGCGAAGAAGGCCACGGTCAAGAAAGCCGCGAAGAAGGCGACGAAGGCCAAGGCAGCCGAAACGACCAAGAAGAAGGCGACGGCCAAGAAGGCCACAGCCAAGAAGAAGACGACTGCGAAGAGCGCTGCCAAGGCCGTCGAGAAGCCGAAGCCGGCGCTCAAGAAGGCCGCGACCGTCAAGGCATCCGCTACTGCATCGGAGATCATGTTGCCCGAGCCGACCGGCGCGGCTGCACTGACCACCGATGAGCTCTGGCAGTCCTACCGGAAAGAGGCGAACCGCTCCGCCGGCAAACCGACTCCCAAGCTGGAGGAGCTTCGCAACGTCCTGATCGAGCGCCACTACCCGCTGGTGCGCTATATTGCCGAGCGCCTGCTCCAGACCCTGCCGCGCTCCATCGAGCTCGACGACCTGATCAGCGCCGGACTGTTCGGCTTGATGGACGCAATCCGCGGCTTCGATGCGAGCCGTGGCATCAAGTTCAAGACCTACTGCTCGACCCGAATTCGCGGCTCGATCCTCGACCAGCTCCGCTCACAGGACTGGGTTCCGCGCCTCGTTCGATTGAAGGCCGGCAAGATCGAGAAGGCGCTCCAGAAGCTGATCGGCATCTACGGCCGTGAGCCCACGCACGCCGAGCTCGCCAAGCAGCTCGAGATGGAGCACGGTGACCTGGTCAACGAGATCCAGAACGCGCGCGCCAAGACCATGTTCTCGCTCTCGGAGAAGTGGGAAGACGGCGACGACGATGGTTCGGCCGAGAAGGTCGAGATTCTGGAGGACAAGCAGGCCGTCGATCCCGTCGCGGAGCTCAACCGCTCGGACCTGATGGGCTACATCACGCGCTCCTTGACTCAGAAAGAGAAGTTCATCATCGAGCGCTACTACAAGGATGGACACACCATGCGCGAGATCGGCGAGCTCCTGTCTCTGACCGAGAGTCGCGTGTGCCAGATCCACTCCAACGTGATGGGCCGCCTCAAGAACCTGCTCTCCCTCAAGGAAGAGTCTCTCATCGTCTGAGACTCGAGCGAGACCTGAAGCTCCGCATCCACAGGCACGACGTCGTCGACTCGACGAGTGAGCGTGCCTTCGCCGCCCTCGCGGACGGAACGGGCGAGCACGGAGACGTGCACATGGCGCGTGCGCAGAGTCGAGGTCGCGGGCGCCTGGGGCGCGCCTGGGAGAGCGCGTCGGACGAGGGGCTCTACTTCAGCCTGATTCAGAGGCCCGGCCCGCCGCCGGTCTCCCCCGTTGCCCTGACCATGCTCTCGGGCCTGGCCGTCTACACCGCGGTGCGCGAGCTCGGCATCCAAGCCGCCAAGCTCGACTGGCCCAACGATGTCGTTGTAGACGGCGCGAAGCTCTCCGGCATCCTGGTCGAGTCTCGCGGCCTGGACCCGAACGATCCCGCCTATGTGGTGGGCATCGGTTTGAACGTCCTCCAGCAGCAGTTCAGTCCGGAGCTCTCCGGCGAGCGGGCCGTCACCAGCCTGGCACTCCTGGGCGCCTCCCCCGGAGTCGAGGGCGCCGCGGATGCCGTGCTCCGCAACCTGAGCCACCGACTCGACCAGCTCCACGAGATCTCGGCGGACCTGGGAGCCGAGTACCTGGAGGCCACGGGCCTCCGCGGACGAACCGTTCGGCTGACGATCGGGTCGAAGACGGAGGTCGGTGAGGTCGCCGAGCTCACCGTGGAAGCCGGCTTGCTGCTCACCGCTCCAGACGACACCCAAGCACGGTACGCCCTCGAGCACATTCGCTCGCTCGAAGCCCTGGAACCGAGCTGATCGAACCGGGAGAGCCGCGTCCCGCATTCGAGCCGCTCATATCGGCTCCCAGCCTCGCCGGGCCATCGACTCGTGGCTTATACTGCCGCCTCTTTTTTCCCGACCGGAGACTCCTGGTGAGCACCACGAACGCAACCGAATCGACCCCTTCACGCATTGACGGCCGCCAGCTCGGCGACCTCCGCGAGGTGAGCTTCGATCGACAATTCACGAACTCGACGCCGGGGTCCGTCCAGGTCTCCTTCGGCGAGACCCGCGTGCTCTGCACGGCCATGGTGACCGACGGAGTGCCGTCCTTCCTGCAGGGCAAGGGGCGCGGCTGGTTGACGGCCGAGTACTCGATGCTCCCGTCGGCGACGAAGCAGCGCAAGAGCCGCGACCGCGGCAAGGTCGATGGACGCTCGGTCGAGATTCAACGACTGATCGGCCGTTCGCTTCGCGCAATCGTGGACTTCGGCCTGCTCGGCGAGCGCACGATCTGGATCGACTGCGACGTACTGCAAGCCGATGGCGGAACGAGGACGGCCGCCATCACCGGCGCCTATGTCGCGCTGTACGATTTGCTCAAGGACCTCAGCGACAAGCGCAAGCTCCGCGCGTGGCCGCTCACGACCCAGCTCGGCTCGGTCTCGGTCGGTGTGGTGAAGGGCGAGGCCGTGGTCGACCTGTGCTACCTCGAAGACCGAGATGCCGACGTCGACATGAACCTGGTCATGACCGGCAAGGGCGAGTTCGTCGAGATTCAGGGCTCGGCAGAGGGCGCGACTTTCTCGCGTCAGCTGCTCGACACCATGCTCGAGAGAGGCGAAGCCGGCATCCGGCGCATCTTCGAGCTCCAGCAAGCGGCGCTCGAGTCGGACCAGTAGACGTGACCCCGGTGAGTACGACCGACCTCAAGCGGATCCTCGTCGCGAGCGGGAACCCCAAGAAGCTGCGCGAGTTCCAGGTGCTCCTGGCTCCGCTCGGGATCAAGATCATCGACCCGGTCGAGGTGGGTGGTCTGAACGACGTCGACGAAGACCAGCCGACCTTCGCCGGGAATGCGCTGAAGAAGGCGCGCGCGGCGGCTGAGCAGTCCGGAATGGTCGCACTTGCCGACGATTCGGGGCTCGAGGTCGATGTACTGGACGGCGCGCCCGGCGTGAAGTCGGCTCGCTATGCGGGCGAGCCTTGTGACGACGAGCGCAACAACGACAAGCTGCTCGGTGAGTTGTCGGAGACTCCCGAGGAGGAGCGCGGCGCGAGGTTCGTGTGCGCGCTCGCCCTCGTCACCCCGGAAGGCGAGCCGATCGCTGAAGTCGTCGGCACCGCGGCAGGCCAGATCCTGTTCGAGCGACGCGGCGAGAACGACTTCGGCTACGACCCGCTCTTCCAGTTCTCCGAGCCCGGCTCCGAGATCACGGGCAAGTCCTTCGCGGAGCTCACGCCTGCGGAGAAGGCCAGTGTGAGCCACCGAGGTCGCGCAGTGCGTAAACTCGCAGAACACCTAGCAGAGCTGAACACGCGAGAGACCACGAGCTCTCCAGAACAACAATAGGTTCGCACCTTGGATCCCAAGCACATTCGCAACTTCTCGATCATCGCGCACATCGACCACGGCAAGTCGACGCTCGCGGACCGCATGCTCGAGGTCACCGGCTCCGTCGAGAAGCGCGACATGCGCGCGCAGATTCTCGATGACATGGAGCTGGAACGAGAACGCGGGATCACGATCAAAGCGCGCGCCGTGACGATCTTTCACGAGCACAAGGGTGAGCAGTATCAGCTCAACCTGATCGACACGCCGGGGCACGTCGACTTTCACTACGAGGTCGAGAAGAGCCTGCAGGCTTGCGAGGGCGCGGTCCTGCTCGTCGATGCCGCGCAGGGTGTCGCCGCACAGACCGTCGCCAACGCCTACCTCGCAGTGGAGGGCAACCTGTCGATCGTGCCCGTGCTGAACAAGCTCGACCTCGCACACGCGCGCCCCGACGAGGTTGCGCAGGAGATCGAGACTTCGATCGGTATCGACGCAACCGAAGCGCTTCACGTCTCGGCCAAGACCGGCATGGGCGTAAAGGAAGTGCTCGACGCGGTCATCGAGCAGATTCCAGCTCCAGATGGCGATCCGAAAGCACCGCTGCAAGCACTGATATTCGATGCGGTCTACGACGAGTTCCGCGGCATCATCGTCTACCTGCGACTCGTGGCTGGCACGATCTGCAAGGGCGACAGGATCGAGATGATGGGCTCGGGCAAGGTCTTCGAGGCTGTCGAGATCGGCTGCTTCCGCCCGAAGATGACCAAGACAGGTACCTTGAGCGCGGGTGAAGTGGGCTACTTCATCTCCAACATCAAGGCGCTCGGCGATGTGAAGGTCGGCGACACGATCACGCACTCGAAGGGACCCGAAGTGGAGATGTTGCCCGGCTATCGCGAGCCAACGCACATGGTCTACGCCGACTTCTACCCGACGGCTGCGGGCGACTTCGAGGGTCTGCGCGAAGCACTCGAGACTCTCTGCCTCTCCGACTCTTCGCTGTGCTTCGAGCCGGTCACCTCGGACGCGCTCGGATTCGGGTTCCGTTGCGGATTCCTCGGCCTGCTGCACATGGAGATCGTGCAGCAACGGTTGGAGCGCGAGCACGACATGGACATGATCCAGACCGCGCCGACCGTGACCTACATGATCGAGTTCGCCAATGGAACTCAGCAGGAGATCCACTCGCCGGGCCAGCTGCCCGAACCGGACAAGTTCGAGAAGCTGCTCGAGCCGATCGCGCGCGCGACGATTCTGATTCCCGACGAGTACGTCGGCGCGATGATGCAGATCTGCAATGACCACCGCGGCATTTACGTGCGCCAGGAGTACCTGTCCGAGACGCGCGTCCAGCTGACCTACGACATCCCGCTCGCGGAGATCATCTACGACTTCTACGACAAGCTGAAGTCGAGCACGCGCGGCTACGGAACGCTCAACTACGAGCTGACGGGTTTCAAACAGGACAACCTCGTGAAGCTGCGCATCCTCGTCAACCGCGACGAAGTCGACGCGCTCTCCTCCATCATTCACAAGGACCAGGCCGAGCCGCGTGGGCGCAGTGTGATCAAGAAGCTCCGAAAAGAGATTCCTCGGCACATGTTCGAGGTCCCGCTACAAGCCGCGGTCGGGAGTCGAATCATCGCGCGCGAGAGCATCGCCGCACTCCGCAAGGACGTGACCGCGAAGTGCTACGGCGGCGACATCTCGCGGAAGCGCAAGCTCCTGGAGAAGCAGAAGGCGGGCAAGCGAAAGATGCGTCAGATCGGCAGCGTCGAGATTCCGCAGAAGGCCTTCCTCTCCGTCCTCGGCAGCACGGCGGATAGCAAGTCCGCCGGGAAGTCCCCCGGCAAGTCCGGCGGAAAGTAGCCATGCCGGGCGCCCAGGCTTCCAACGAGCGGAACACGCCGTGGCGTGACAACATCGAAGCCATGACGATGGCCATCATCATGGCGCTGCTCCTGAAGCTGTTCCTGGTGGAGGCCTACCAGATTCCTTCGGGCTCGATGCAGCCGACCCTGATTGGGCACGTGTCGAGCAAGGGCACGATCAAGGACCGCATCCTGGCCGACAAGCTCTCGTTTCACTTCCGCGATCCCGAGCGGTACGAAGTCGTCATCTTTCGCTATCCGCTGAACCGCGCGAAGAACTTCGTCAAACGCATCGTCGGGATGCCCGGCGAGTACTTCCAGATTCGAAACGGCGATGTTTGGCGGCGTGCGAGCGAAGCAGACGAGTGGGAGATTCCGCGTCGCTCGCGCTCGGTTCAGAGAGAGACCTGGAAGCAGCTGGTTCGCGAGGATCCGGAGGTCTCGAGTTGGAGCACGAACTCGCCCGACTGGAACGTGACCAGACGCGAGCTAGTTGCGCGCGGCTCCGGCAGAGCTGACTACCGGCCCGACGACGGCTCGATCATGGACACCTACAACCATGGCTATCCCGACTCGATCCTCCCTCTGATTCCGCGCATCCACCAGGACTCGGGGATCAACCCGGTCGCCGACCTGCGCCTCGAGGGCAGCGTCACCGCGCTTCCGGGTTGCAAGGCGATCGAGCTCGAGCTGACCGAGGGTCCCAAGACCTTCAGGTTCCGAATCCCCGGTCCCGCGGCGACGCAGACCGAGGTGCCGGGCATTCGCGTGCGCGACGATCGGTCCGATGCGTTCGCTTATCTGCCCTCCACCGGGGCGGAGTTGCCCTACCGACTTCCCGCCGGAACGGCTGTCCGCTTCGGCGTCCAGAACCTCGACGACCTGCTCGAGCTCGACATCGATGGCGAAGTCGTCTGCTCGATGGAGATCAGCTCTGCAGATGATCAGTACTCGTCGGCGGCCATCTCCGTTCAAGGCGAGGGAGCAGACTTCACCGAGCTGATGCTCCTGCGAGACATCTACTACACGTCGGAGCGCGCCAAGGTCTGGGACACGAAGATCCCCGAAGGCATGTACTTCATGCTCGGCGACAACACGCAGAACTCCAGCGACAGCCGCGAGTGGACCTTCAGTCGCTACAAGGTCGAAGATCCGGAGACGGGCGAAGGGCGGATCCTGCGCGGGAGCTTCGAGCGCAACAATCTCAATCCTTACATCGACGCCGGCGACCCCGAAGGACCGATCATCTATCTGCGCGACGAGTGGGGCGAGCGACATCGCTTGCAGCAGAGCGAGGCGGAGAGGCTGAGCTTCGAGACGGCCTCGTTCGTTCCGCGTGAGCTCATCCTGGGCCGCGCGTTCGCTCTGTTCTGGCCGCTCAATCCCATCAGTGGACACTACCGCTGGGGCTGGATTCACTGACGCGACTGGGAGCGCGAACTTGTTCGAGAGAGATCGCGCCGGATAAGTCATACTCCTCGCGCTTCCGCCAGAACTCCTCGCACTCGAACCCCCAACTCTCTCTGCACACCAGCACCCCACGGCTCTGCTCGACCGACGAGCGACTGGATGCCCTTTGATGAAGGACAAGAACAAGCGGAAGCATCCGTGGCGGGACAATCTGGAGACGCTCGTCGGCGCGATCGTGCTCGCCATGATCTTCAAGGCCTTCCTCCTGGAGATCAGCCGAATTCCCAGCCCCTCGATGCAGCCGACGATGATGGGAATGCCCGAAAATGGGCTCTCCGATCGCGTCCTCGTCGATAAGTTCTCCTTTCACATGCGCGATCCCGAGCGCTGGGAGATCGTGGTGTTCAAGCATCCGATCGAGCGCTCGCGCAATATGGTCAAGCGACTCGTGGGCCTGCCGGGCGAAGAGATCCGCATGGAGCACGGCGACCTGTGGGTGCGCAGCTCCGGAGAGAGCGAGTGGGCGATTCCGCGACGCCCGCACTCGGTCCAGGACGAAATGTGGAAGGCCATCGATCGCGACGAACCCAAGCTCACGAGCTGGCGAACGACGAGTGGCGGCGGCGCTTGGAAGCTGACCAAGCGCGAGATCAACGCGCGCAATGATGGAGTGGCTCGCTTTCGCCCGGATCAGGACTCCATCTACAACGCCTACTTCGACGGCTACCCGGATGCAGTCCGAGTGGACACCGGTCCGCGATTCTCGACGCGGGCTGTCGGGGATCTGCGATTCGAGGCTGAAGTCGTCGCGCTCGAGGGCTGCACCGAAGTCATGGCCACTCTGTCGGAGGGCGACGTCGAGTATCGCTTCATCCTGCCCGGGCCCGCAGCCGAGGCGAGTGCAGCTCCGCGTATCGAAGTTCACGCTCGGAGTGGCCGTTCGGGGAGGGCGACGGAGGACGAAGAGCTTCCGAGCATCAGCGCGCCCGCCTGGAAGCTCGAGGCCGGCTCCTCACACTTCGTTCGCGCACAGAACCTCGACGACCGGCTCTCCCTGGAGATCGACGGCGAGTGGGTCTGCGAGCTCGACATCGCGCCGGTCGCCGATCAGCTCTCCGCCGTAGACCTGACCGTCACCGGAACAGGCGCGGACTTCCTGGAGGTCCAGGTGTTGCGCGATGTCTTCTACCTCCAGGGCCTGACAGCTGGAGAGAGCACTCCGATTCCGATCGGCCACTACTTCATGATGGGCGACAACACGCAGGCCTCCGCCGATAGCCGAGAGTGGGTCGCCGCGTCCTACGAGTGGACGACCGACGAAGGCCAGAAGCGCACCATGAAGGGCAACTACAGGCCGCAGGGTGAGAATCCCGCGCCCGGCGAGGGCCTGGACGGCGAGCCCGCGCAGTTCTTCAGGGACGAGTGGGGCGAGCGCTACCAGCTCCCCGAGGGTGCACGCCAGACCAGCCGGATTCGCCAGGCCACCGTCCCCAGGGAGCTCATCCGCGGCCGCGCGCTGGCCATCTTCTGGCCCATGAAGCCCTCCATGGGCATCTGGCGCCTGTCCTGGCTCCACTGATTCTCGTTCTTCGTTCTCCACAAGCCCGATCCATCGATCGAAGTCGTCCGATCTGCTCCGCAGGCCTGTCCCAGGAATGAGCAAGCTCCAAGGGTCCAGCCTGTGCCCCGCTCTGATTTTGAGAGTTCGAATCGAACGCTCTATCTGGCAGGCACTTGGCACTCCTAATCAAATTTCACTAGCCCGCCGCCCACCGAAACCACTCCTCCACCGCAAACTTCCGCGCTGACCTACCGAGAGGACTCCAATCGAGTTCTCCCCAGTTCTGCACGAGTTATCCACACACGGGATCTCGCCTCCCGATGCAGCTAGACTGCCCCACCCATGGCTACCCGATCGCGCAATGTTCCAGAGCAGACCCTGCTCGAAGTCGAAGGGCTCGTCAAAGCCTTCAAGGGCCGCCGAGTCGTGGACGGAGTCTCCTTCCACGTCATGGCCGGCGAGATCGTGGGTCTCTTGGGCTCGAACGGAGCGGGCAAGACGACGACCTTCCGAATGACGGTCGGCCTTGAAACGCCGGATAGAGGCACGATTTGGCTAGATGGGCAAGACTGCACCAAGCTGCCGATGTACATCCGCGCGCGGACGGGGATGGGCTATCTCCCCCAGGAGCCGAGCATCTTCCGCGGCCTGACCGTCCGGAACAACGTGCTCGCCGTGCTCGAGGCCATGCCCTACTCGCGCAAGGAGCGTCAGCGCCGAGCAGACGAGCTCCTCGACGAGCTGGACATCCTCCGGCTCGCCGACAGCATGTCCGACACCCTCTCGGGCGGTGAGCGGCGCCGCCTCGAGATCAGCCGCGCGCTGGCGACCGAACCCGCCGCGCTGCTCTTGGACGAGCCCTTCGCCGGAGTCGCGCCGATCGCCGTGCAGGAGATCCAAGAGATCATCGCCCAGCTTCGCGAGCGCGATATCGGGATCCTGATCACCGACCACAACGTGCGCGAGACGCTTCAGAGCACGGACCGTGCGTACATCATCCACCAGGGCGTGATCATCAAAGAGGGCGCGCCCGAGGAGTTGGTCTCGGACCCCAAGGTTCGCGAGGTCTACCTCGGCCACAGCTTCGATGCTCCCATTCAAGGCGTCTCGGAGGAGGAGCAGATGGGCCTCGCGGAAGACGAGGATTTTGCCGAGCCCCTGGAAGCGCTCGACGACTGAAGCTTCATGGCCGCGGCGGCTCCATCTCATCGATGAGACCGACGAAGTGCCCTCTCCCGCTTGCCGGTCCAGAAGAGCGCAGTTAATCTATTTCGCCCAATCCCGGGAGCGGATCGGCAGTACCCGCCAGCAGAGCAGCGCGGAATCGGCTCGAACGGTCCCCGGAACGAGGTGTTTTCGCGTTGCGCTGAACACTCCGAGCACCCCGGTAGCCACCGCGCTTCCGATCGGCTCGCCAGCCGCTTCGCTCCCAGCAGATCGAATCCTCATCCCCCCAATCGAATGAACATTGTCGCCTGCATCAAGCGCGTCCCAATGACCGAGACCCAAGCCAAGGTCGCGGCCGATGGTCAATCACTCGACACCTCCGGCGTCGAATACATGACCTCCTTCTATGACGAGATCGCCGTTGAAGAGGCGGTCAAGGCGAAGGAGAAGTTGGGCGGAGAGGTCACCGTCCTGACTCTCGGCACGACCGATGCCACGAAGCAGATTCGCGAGTGTCTCGCGAAGGGCGCCGACAAGGGTGTGATCCTCACGGACGACGGCTGGGCATTGCGTGACTGCCGCAGCACGGCCAAGTCGCTCGCCGACAAGGTCAAGGAGCTGGGCGCCGAGGTTGTCTTCGCCGGACGCCAGGCGACGGACCGCGACAACGCGTCGGTCGGTCCGATGCTCGCCACCTACCTCGGCTGGGCCTGCGTGACGGATGTCATCGAGCTCGAGCTGGAAGAGGGCAAGGGCGTCGCGAAGCGCGAGTCCGAAGCCGGCGTCGAGACCTACGAATTCTCGTTGCCCGCCGTGATCACCTGCCAGAAGGATCTCAATGAGCCGCGCTACGCCGGCCTCAAAGGAATCATGGCGGCCAAGAAGAAGCCCCTCGAAGAAGTCGCGATCGCTGGTGAAGCCAGCCAAGCCGAGGTCGTGAGCGTCGAGCTCCCGCCCGCACGCAAGGAGGGTCGCATCGTCGGTGAGGGCCCCGATGGCGTCGACGCACTCATGACCGCCCTCCAGACCGAAGCAAAAGTGCTCTAAAGGATCTCCCATGACTACTGTTGTTGCCTACGTCGACCAGGACAGCGGAACGCCCCGCCCCGCCGGACTCGAAGCCCTCGGTGCGGCCCACGCAACCGGCGCAGATACCGTCGCCGTCGTTGCCGGCCCCGGAGCTGCCGATGCTGCCTCGCAGCTGGGTGCCAGCGGCGCCAAGAGTGTCGTCGTGCTCACGGGCGCGGACGACTACAGCCCGGACCGGCTCGCGAAGGACCTCGCCGCCGTCGTTCAAGCACAGAGCGCCCAGGCCTTCGTCACCTCGTCGACCTCGCTCGGTCGCGATGTCGCACCGCGCGTCGCCGCACACCTCGACTCGACCCTCTTCAGCGACTGCACGAGCTTCTCGCTCGAAGGAGGCAGCTTCACGATGGTCCGCCCGTGGATGGCCGGCAAGCTGATCGCGACCCTGCGCTCCTCCGCCCCCGTCTGCTGCGTCACCCTGCGCCGCAACAACTTCTCCCCCGTGGAGACCGACGGCGATGCAGCGGTGAGCGAGTCGCCCGCGAGCGCCGACTTCCTCGCACTGCTCAAGGAGATCGGCTCCGCCGACGGCGGAAAGCTCGACGTCTCCGACGCACCGATCGTCGTCTCGGGTGGTCGCGGCCTGAAAGACGCTGAGAGCTTCAAGCTGATCGAAGACCTCGCCGACGCTTTCGGCAACGCTGCCGTCGGTGCAAGCCGCGCGGTCGTGGATGCCGGTTGGCGCCCGCACGCCGAGCAGGTTGGCCAGACCGGCAAGACCGTCTCGCCGCAGCTCTACATCGCCGTCGGAATCTCCGGCGCCATCCAGCACCTGGCCGGCATGAAGACCTCGAAGGTCATCGTCGCCATCAACAAGGACGCGGACGCGCCGATCTTCAAGGTCGCGGACTACGGGATCGTCGGCGACGCCTTCGAGATCGTTCCGAAGCTGACCGAAGCCATCAAGGCTGCTGTCGCGGCGAGCTGAGCCGGCGGTCCGCGCGTCGCCGCAGCACTCCCGTGTTGCGGCGCACGCCTGCAAGAGAGGCCTGACGACAGAGCCGCGGCGAGCACGTATCCTTCCGAGAGTGTTCGCCAAGACTCCTCCATTCCTTCCGCGAGCCGGCGCTCTCGCGCTCGCGATGCTCTTCTCGGGTTGCAGCGAGGTCGAGCCGCCGATCCCCACGCCGGATCGAGTGCTGCTCGTCGTCACGGACGCGACGCACGCCGCGCATCTCTCCGCCTACGGAAATCCGCACGGCTTGACGCCCTCGATCGACGAGCTGGCCTCCACGGGTGTGGTCTTCACGCGCGCCTTCTCGAACAACACCTGGACGCTGTCCTCGACCGCCTCGCTCTTCACGGGCCAGCTGCAGGAGCACCACGGCGCGGTGACCAACCACCACCGACTGGATGAGAGCGCCAGGACGACGGCCGAGTACTTCCGGAACGCGCGCTGGAAGACGGCGGCCTTCGTGCAGATGGCCTACGCTTCCGAGCCGTTCGGCTTCGGGCAGGGCTTCGACAGCTTTCGCTACTACGGCAAGGGGCAGCCCGGGCGAGCGGGCCAGACTATTCCGCAGACCATGGAATGGCTGAACGAGAACCGCGGCGAGAAGTGGTTCGTCTACCTTCACCTGCGGCGCCCCCACTCGCCCTACAAGCCGAACTCGAAAGCGCTCGCCGACCTGGATGAGTACTGTGAGTTCGCGGATGGTCGGCGCGACGAGGAGTTCATGTTCGCCGACTCCTTCGGGATCCGCTCCATGAGCGAGGCCGAGCGCGCTCACATCGAGCACCTCTACCAGGCGAACCTCGCGACGACGGACGCGCTCTTGAAACAGGTCTTCGATCACGCGCGCTCGGAGAGAGCACTGATCGTGATCACATCGGACCATGGCGAGGCGCTCGGGCAGCACGGAGTGTTCGGGCATGGCGTGAACCTCTGGGCGGAGAGCATCGACATCCCGCTCATCTTCTGGTGGCCGACGGCGCGCCCGCTCGCAGTGAGCCATCCCGTCTCGACCATCGACATCTTGCCGACCATGCTCGACATCGCGAACTTGGGCTTGGGCGAGCGCGAGACGATGGACGGGGTCTCCCTGTATCCGCTACTGCTCGAGCCGACCGCTGCGGAACCCACGCCCGTGATCGCCACCGGTCGCTACTCGCTCGAGAACGATCCCAAGGTCGCCGTCATCGAGGGCGACTGGAAGCTGATCCGAGATCCAGACGGGTCGACGCAGCTGTTCGATCGGAGCGCGGATCGCGGCGACGAGGTAGATCGCTCTTCCGAACAGCCGGAGCTCGTGCTACGCCTCTCGCAGCTTGCGGCGGAGTGGCAGGACTCGAACCGCGACGTCGCGCGCTCGGGCGTGCGGCATGAGGGGCTCGACGACGAACTCGAATCGGACCTCGAGGCGCTGGGGTACCTCGAGAACGCCGAGTCCGACTGAGCCAGGCTGGCTCTCCGCTTCCAAGAAATCGGGATTCAGGCCTGACGGGGGCTATCCGATATAGTCTAGGGGGCTATATTATGGTTCCCCACAGGAGCACCTCCCCATGAGCCACATTCAACGAGATCGCCGCAAGCTGGTCGCCCGCATCAATCGACTGGTCGGTCAGATGGAGGCGGTCAAAGGCCTGATCGAGGAGGAGGGTCAGGAAGAAGAGCGCTGCTACGAGGTGATGCGGCAGCTCGCCTCCATTCGCGGCGCGCACCGCGGGCTGATGAACGCCTACTTCACCGGCTTCATCCAGGACCACATGAAGAGCGCCGCGGAGGACGGGACGATCGACGAGTTTGCGGACGAGCTACTCGAGGTGATGCGCTCCTTCCAGCACTAGTCGCCGCCATGTCTCAGCCCACCTCCAATCCGTGCCACCACGAGCACCGGCCGCTCTCGAAGCCGAGCCACGCTGGTCACGATCACTCGCACGACCACGAGCATGGCCACAGCCATAGCCACGCGAGCGCGGCGACCATGCACCGCCCCGAGCAGCGGCGCGCGCTCCTCTACTGCATCGTCCTCACCACCGTCATGATGGTGGTCGAAGTCATCGGAGGCTTGTGGACCGGCAGCCTCATGCTGCTCTCCGACGCGCTGCACATGTTCTCCCACTCGGCAGCACTCCTCATCAGCTACGCCGCGATTCGCATCGCCGAGGGCCAGTACAAGAACAGATCCAACTTCGGGATGTACCGCGTCGAGATCCTGGGCGCCCTCCTCAACGGGCTTGGCGTCCTGGCTCTCACCGGCTGGATCGCCTACGAAGCCTTCGAGCGCTTCGCCGAGCCGACCGAGATCCGCTCCCTGGAGATGGCCGCGATCGCTGCGATCGGGCTGGTCGTGAATCTGGTCACCGCCGTCATTCTCGGCAGAGCCGGCGCTGAGGACCTCAATACGAAGAGCGCCTTCCTACACATGATCGGCGACCTGCTCTCCTCCGTCGCGATCGTCATCGGCGCTCTGATTCTCTGGCAGACCGGCATGAACTGGATCGATCCCGTGTTGAGCCTGCTCGTCGCGGCGGTCATCCTCTACTGGGGGATCGGCCTGCTCAAAGACTCCTGCGCCATCCTGCTCGAGTTCGCACCCAAGGGTCGCGAGCCGGAGACCGTCCGTCACGCGGTTCTCGAGGCCTGTCCCGGGGCCCTCGACATGCACGACCTCCACGTCTGGGAGATCACGTCAGGCTATGTGTGTATGACCGCGCACGTCGAGACCAAGAACATGCCGCTCTCCGAGACGCGGCTCCTGCAGCAGGAGATCAGCGCGTTCCTGCGCGACAAGTTCGACATTGCGCACACGACTCTTCAGATCGAAGAAGCGGCCGGGGCGCACGATTCGGAGTCCTCTGACTCCGCTCCGACCTCTGGCGGCTAGCTCCACTCGGAAGCTCCACTCAGTGGCCCGGTTGGTGGGCCGCACTGGACTTGAACCAGTAACCTCCACGCTGTGAACATGGCACTCTACCAATTGAGTTAGCGGCCCCTGTGAGGCGGGAGAATGTATGCGCGACGACCCGTTTTCACAAGCGGCGGTCGCGCTCAATTCTGGCCTCGCGAAGGGCTCGCTCGCTAGTCTCGCTTCAGTGATTCTTTGAGGCGATCAGCGGCTCGACGGATCAACATTCGGATCGCCGCCTCGGAGCGCTGGCCCAGTCTCTCCCCCGCCTCGCGCAGGGAGAGCCCCTCGAAGTAGACCAGTCGAATGGCCTCGCGGTGGAGCGGGCTCAGCTCTTCCAGGTGCTCGTGAAGGAGCTCGAGTTGCTCTCGAAGCTCGGCCAGCTCCAGGCCTGCGAGGCCAGTCGAAGCCGGCTCGAACTGGGACTGTTCCTTCCCGTCCTTGCCGGGCGCCCGAGTGAAGCTGACTTCGCGGGAGGAGTCTCGCTTGGCCGCGGCATGGAACTCCGCGCGATCGCGGATCTTGTTCTGCAGGATTCGGCTCAACCATCCGAAGAAGGAGCGGTCGCCGCGATACTCGTAGCCCGAGAAGTCGCGAGCCGCTTCGCGGAAGGTGGTCTGGGCCAGATCCTCGGGATCTTCTTTCGCCTGAAGACGAGATCCCATTCGCTTGCGGGCGAGGTCTACCACTCCGGAGCGATAGCGGCCGAAGAGAGTGTTGAGCGCGGGGCGCTCGCCCTTTTGAGCGAGACGAACCAGCTTCTCAGTCTCGTCATCCGTTCGCTCTTCGTTCCCCTCGTTCGCAGCCTTCGCCGCGCGGGAACTCGAGAGGGAACTCGAGAGGGAACTGTCTGAAGAGGAACTGTCTGAAGACTCGGAGGAAGCCGAGCGACCGCGGTCGTTCTTGCGTCCTGGAAAGGTTGTTCGGGAAATGCGTTTCATGATGCATGAGTCCGCCGGACTCTCGCTCCAAACCCATGTACGAACCGAAGGTCCATCTCTCTGCCTCTAACCCGAAAAAAAGAATCGGGTTCTCCCTCCCCACCCTTAGCTAGGTGCGGCGAACTATCGAGTTACAGGCGCTCGAATCAGAATTCCGGAACCACCGGTTCACGCCCCAAATAGGCCGGAGAGGGCTTTAACCGACACATTCGAGTATTCGGATATATGGGGAGAGTTCGCAACCGCGCTCTTGCAGACCGACGAACTCAGGCGTTTAAAGTTCACTCTATAAATTGGTTCCGCGCGCTCTGAGAACAATTCGAACACACATTCCCAATTCCAATTCTTGCGGCAAGGAGCGCTCTTAACAATTCGGGTTTGTAAAGGCCATTCCCAATTGCCGCCGCCGGACGAGGGTGCTCTTCGAGCGCGCTCCTTGCGCAACGATCCTGGCCCGAGTTCGCACTCGGGCGGGCGCGGCTCCCTACTCCGAGCCCCCGCCGCTGGCCAGTTTGCGTAGGTCGTCCTCCTCCAGGATCGCGACGCCGAGTTCCTCCGCCTTCTTGCGCTTGGATCCTGGCTTCTCACCTGCGACGAGGTAGTCCGTCTTACCGCTGACGCTCGAGACCACGCGCCCGCCGTTGTTCTCGATGAGCTTCTTGGCCTCCGCACGCGAGAGCTCCGGGAGGGTTCCGGTCAGGACGAAGGTCCGCCCCTCGAGAGCTCCCCCCCCTCCGTCGTTGGTCGGATACTGAATCTCGACTCCGCCCTCGAAGAGCCGCTCCAGCATCGTGAGGTTTGCCTCCTCCTGGAACCAGGCCACGATGCTCGAGGCCATCTCGGGACCGATTCCGTTGAGATGGACGAGGGCATCGGGGTCGGCCGTTGCGAGCGCGTCCAGCGACTCGAAGTGCGAGGCGAGGAGCTTGCCGGTCGCAGGCCCGACATCGGGGATCGCCAGACCGACGAGGAACCGTGCAAAGGGCACCTTTCGCCGCTCTTCGATCTGGCTGAGCAGGTTGTCCACGCTCTTCTGCCCCCAGCGATCGAGCTCGAGCAGCTTCTCTGGATCGAGATGAAAGAGATCAGCAGGTCCGCTCACCAGGCCCTCCTGAATCAACTGCCGAACCAGCTTCTCGCCCAACCTCTCGATCTCGAAAGACGAGCGGCCCGCGAGCAGAGCGATTCTCCCCGCGAGCTGCGGCAGGCACGCCATGCCGTTCGGGCACAGCCAGTACTTGCCCTGCTTCGCCTCGGATGTCTGATTCTGGGCCGAGACCCGGTTCGCGACGGCCTTCGTGCCGCACACCGGGCAGTGAGTCGGCCGCTTGAACTCAGCTCCGTACTCCCAGGTAACGCCGTCCCGAATCTCACCGTCCTCGACCAACTCCTCGGGGACCTGCTCGCGCCAGTTCGCTGGCGGCTTCTTGCCAGCGGACTTCGCCACGCCGGTCAGCTGGGGAATCACATCGCCCGCGCGGTGCAAGAAGACTCGATCTCCGATCTTCAGGCCGAGCGCGGCCACGTGGTCGACGTTGTGGAGCGTCGTGTGCGTCACCGTCACGCCACCGACATCCACCGCTTCTACATGGGCGCGCGGCGTCAGCCTGCCGTTCACGCCGACCACGATCTCGATGGCGAGCAGAGTCGTGGTTGCCTCGCGAGGCTGAAACTTGTGAGCGTACTGCCACCGGACGTGACGCGCGGTCGTCCCAAGTCGCTCGCGCAAGCTGAGCAGGTCGAGCTTTGCAACGACCCCATCCATCTCGAACGGAATCTCATCCCGCTTCGCCTCGATCTCGCCGTGGTAGGCCAGGCATGCGCTGATGTCGGGCAGAACCTCACTCAACCCCGCGCTCGGAAGTCCCCAGTCGACAAGAGCTTCGATCGTCTCGTGGTAGCTCTCGAACGAGGCTCCCTCCAGCTGAGGCGCGGACCAGAAGTAGAACTCGAGCGGGTACTTGGAGACCAGCGCGGGGTCCTTCCTGCGCAACGCCCCAGCTGTCGCATTGCGCGTGTTCGCCAGGGGCGCCTGCCCCGCCTCCACCAGCTCGCGGTTGTAGTTTGCGAACTTGTCACGGTGAATCAGAACCTCGCCCCGCACCTCCAGCCGCGCCGGAACCGCTCGTTTCGAGCCGTCCAGTTGCAGCGGGATGTTTCGCACCGTTCGTAGGTTCGCGGTGATCTCCTCGCCCGTCGTTCCATCGCCGCGTGTCAGCCCACGCTCCAGCACGCCGTCGATGTAGAGCAGAGATGCACTGACTCCGTCGAACTTCGGCTCCGCGATCCAATCCAGCTTCGCGCCGGGCTCGAGGTTCAGGAAGCGCAGGACTCCCTCCTCGAACTCACGCACCTCCTCCTCTGCGAACAGGCTGTCGATCGAGAGCATCGGCACTTCGTGCTGTACCTTCGCGAAGCCCTCGCCCGCCGTCAGCGCCGCGCCGACTCGCCTCGTCGGACTGTCCAGCGAGGCCAGCTCGGGATTCTCGTCCTCCAGCTTCCGCAGCTCTCGAAACAGCGCGTCGTACTCCGCGTCCGAGACCTCCGCACGACCATCGCTGTAGTACAGCTGGTCATGGCGCGCGATCTCCGCGCGCAGCTCACCGGCTCGCTTCTCCAACGCCTTGGTACTGCTCCCTTTCATATCTGGAAGTATAGCTCCCGCGAGCGAATCCCCAGCCAGCTGTCCGCTCTGTCGAGACGGCTGAAGCGAGCCGGCCCGTCAACCCTCCCAGGGCGCCGAAGCCTCTTCGTTCGCAAGCTCGTAGCCCATGTAGGGAACCGTCGGACGCACGCTCCGAATTCCACTGACCGGATCGAGGTGTTCTTCGAATTCGATCCTGACATGCGCGCGCCGACCGACGAGCTCATCGGCATCGATCTCCACGACTCCGCTGACATCGAAGCCCAGCTTGGCGAGCACATGCTTCGCTCGCCCCATGCCTCTCTCCGTCCAGGAGACGCTGTCCCACGCCGCAGTTCGGCCAGCGTATTCCCCCTCCTTCACGACGAGCCGAAACGACCAGCGCGGACTGCCGTCGCGGGTGCTGCGCTCGCGAAGGTCCTCCAGCTGGCAGAGATAGGTTCCCTCGGGAACGGAGACATAGCTGACATCCTCGACATTCGTGAAATCCATTCGCATAGCGCGCTCCTCGCGTTGACGGTTCGTCGTTCACCGCCTGGACCGCGCCACCCGAGAATGGTTACGCAAAAAAGCCGACTCTCGAGCGATCGCCCCAAGCGGGAGCGCGAGTGGCTAGGCCTCATTATTCATGAGCCGCGAGAGGAAACGCCTCGATTCGGTTCCTACTGGTGTTTTGCGGGCGCTGGCCCCGCAGTCGAGCTTGTAAGCTCGTCGAGGAAGCCAGTGTTCGCAAAACGCCGGTAGGGGCCGAAAGGCTGGCGTAGCCGGCCGTTCGTGGTGTTTAGTCCGCGTGGTCATGAATAATGCGGGCTTTCATCATTCGCAGAGCGTCCGAGAGCGGCTGCTTCAGCTGGTCGCTCGCCTCGATCACAACGCGGAAGAGGTCCTTGGCGGCGTCGAGATTGACGTCCAGCGTCTTGGCCTTCTCCGCGCGTGTCTGCGCCTCCCGAATTCGAGCTTGCGCGAGCATCGAGAGCGCCGGCAAGGGCCCGATCGCTTCGGAGAGCTTCTTCTCCGATCGACTCAACTCTTCCAACGCCTTCGCGTCCTTCAGAGCTAGCGAGGCCAAGCGTCCGCAGTCGCGCGCTTCGTTCGCACACGTGCCGAGGCGCTCCAACATCTCCTCGATCGCGTGGATCATCATCACGCGCCGCGCATCGATATCCGCCGTCGCGGCGCGCTCCGCCAGAATGGAGTCGATATCTACTGCCGGGAGCTCTTCCGCCTCGAGGAACTGCTTCAACGGAATGTGCTCCATCCCTTCGATGAAGGCGCCGCCCTCGGTGCAGTTGAAGACGCGCTCTTCCATGGAGTTCGCCGCGGCGCCGAACCACTGCAGGAAGGTGTAGAGCGAGGAGGAGGTCTGGACCGTGCCGCCACCCCACGCGGGAACGGTCATCATCTCCTCTTCCTTGTGACGAGTCACCGTGAGCTCGTCGTTGACCTCGTGGAAGTGCGGGCGAATGAGCTCGAAGGCTTTGCCGTCTTGTGTCGGTTCGACGTAGGCCATCCCGTCGATGCTCAGCTTGGCGTAGTAGCGGCCCTCCGTCAGCGCCAGGTCCTGCCCCATCATCACGATCGGGTTGCAGCCCATGAGCCGCGCGGTGCTCAGCTCGACGCACGCGACCGAGCCGCCCGATTCGAGGGAAGCGCTCTCACCCATCGCGCCGAAGACCCAGGGATCGACCGACTCGTGGGAGGCGAAGACGAACTTGCGCGCGGAGGGAATCTCGTAGTTGCGCGGATCGCAAACCGCGTCGAGGAGCAGCGTCGAGCTCGAGAGGCTGGTCGAGCCTTTGAAGTGGCGGCCGGTGAACTTCGGATCGGAGACGGCCACGATGTCCGCACGGGCGCCAGCCTCTTCGATCGCGCGCAACGCGTGGCTGCAGGTCATCACGAGCGCGCGTCCGTTCAGCTCCTTGAGCAGCTCGATGTTCTTGTCGAGCGAGGGCCCCGGCGAGACGATCACGCAGGGGACGCCTTCGAAGGCTCCCTTCAGGGCTTCGAGCGACGGGAAGCTGGCCACGCTCGGCAGGTTCTCGATGCCCTGGAGCGCCCATTGGGGAGCGTGCATCTCGATCGTCCGACGAAAGAGCCCGAAGGTCGAGATGGCTCCGCGCAGCGCTTGGATCAGCTCGTCCAAATACTCCCGAGTGAGCTCGATTCCCGGCTGGCGCCGAATCGCCGCGTGCGTCGGATTCTCACCCGAGAACTTCAGGATCGACTGAAAGAGCTCGAGCGGCGTGGAGGCGAGCGGGAACGGCTCGGGGGGCAGCGGTTCCACCGAGTTCTTCGCGCGCATCACGATCACGCGCCGTTGGCCGACATCGACGAGAGCGCTGAAGAACTCCGGGTCCGACTTTCCGAGGACGACGAGGATGTCGGTCGAGTGATCCCAGCCCGGTTCGAAGACGCCCTGCAACGCGGGATGAACCGCACTCGCTGTCTCTAGTATCGGCTTCAAGCTCGCATCCTACAGATCGCGGGAGGCGCGGTTCGAGCAAAAAGAAGAGCGACTTTGCGCGCTGTCTCGAAGCTGAATCAACGCGACCGACACCATCGAAGCGAGCTTGACTTGAATCAGTCCAGATGCGCACGAATCTTCGCGGTCGAAGCCAAGGCTCCGGCACCGGTCACTTCCGCAAACACGCGCTCCATGTTGCCGGCCATGACGGCGCGCACCTCCTCCGCACCGAGTCCGCGCTTTTCCAGGAGTGTCGCCAGGAAGCCGTAGCAAGAAGCGTCCTCCAGGTGCTTCGGACCGCGCTCGATTCCGTCGAAGTCAGAGCCGAGCCCGACATGCTCGATGCCCGCGATTTCGATCGCGTGCATGACGTGATCCGCCAGTCGTTCCGCGGGCATCGGCGTCGCGTTCTGCTGCATGAACTCACCCTGAAGCAAGAACTTCTCCGACTCGTTCTTGCCCTGTAGAGCCCGATAGGCGTCGGTCTCGCGCAACCCGACTTCCTCCGCGCGCGCGTCTGCATCGAGGAATCCAGGGTGGAAGACAATGCCAACGACACCGCCGTTCTCGGCGAGAGCGCGCAGCTGCGCGTCGTCCAGGTTGCGCTGATGATCGTGAAGTGCGCGACAGCCCGAGTGGCTCGCGATTACCGGGCGGCTCGTCGTTGCGAGCACGTCGTAGAACGACTGTTCACCAGCGTGCGAGAGGTCGATCACCATTCCCAAGCGATTCATCTCACCGACGACCTCGCGGCCGAAGTCGGAGAGTCCCAGAGGAATCTCCGGGCCAGCTCCCGACTGACAGGACCGAATCCACGAGAGGTGGTTGTTCCAGACGAGCGTCATCACGCGCAGTCCCCTATCGAAGAACCACTGCAGGCGCTCCAGCTCTTCCTCGATGGCATGACCGCCTTCGATGCCCGGGATCCCCGCGATCCGTCCACTCCGGTGGGCCTGTTCGAGCTCGGCGCCATTGCCGACGAGGGCGAGCTGGTCGGGGTGCCTGGCCGCGAGCTTGTGAGCCTCGCGCAGCAGGAGCGCGGCACGCGCGGCCGGCCCGTCCGTCTTCGGATCCAGGTAGGCCGGATCGACGAAGCAGACGAGGACGACGCTCGAGAGCCCCCCTCGCTTGCCCCGGACGAGGTCCAGGTGCCCGGACGTCTCGCGACCCAGGTCGTGGTCCAGGTCGAGTGCCCTCTGGAGCGAGTCCACGTGGGCATCGAAGACGGGAATGATTGCTTCGGAAACTCTGCCTTCCATTGGCGGCAGTCTACTGAGCCGGGTTGCCGCAACCTCTACTCAGCACGGTACCCCCACCGCCGGACTTGCCCCGCGGCCCCGCTCTCCTCCAGCCCCCGCCCGGACCTCCCCGGCTGCCAACCTGACAGCCGCCTCTGCCCTTCCACAGACCCCCTGCCAGATTGACACGGACCGGGCCGGAGACCAGCCGCGCGCGGAGGCCAACCACCCTCCTACAAGCCCTTGCCTGGTAGAAGCTTATGACACCCTGGCTGGTGCGAGAGAGCCCCCTCCAAAACGGCACGCGCTTTGCCATCAGGGCGCGAGCCGGAAGGCCCCGGTCCAGCCGATGGGACGCCGGCTCCCCTCGGACTCTCCCGAGTAAAACCATGCACCGCATTCTCCTAGCTGACGACGACCTCGAAGTGCGCACTGGCGTAGCCGACCTGCTCGGCTCGCTCGGCCTCGACGTCCTGTTGGCGGAAACCGGACTGGAAGCGCTCGAGGTGGTTCAGGGCAAAGAGGTTCACGCGGCGCTGCTCGACTGGAACATGCCGGCCTGCAGCGGACTCGAGGTCTTGCCTCGACTGCGAGACCTGATCAGCGACCTACCCTGCATCCTCTACTCTGGAAACTTGACCGCGGGAATGGAAGGCGTCGCTCTGCGCGCCGGTGCATTCGCAGTCATGCGCAAGCCCGTTCAACCCGCACTGCTTCGCAGCGAAGTTCAGCGCGCGCTCGATGAGTACGAGCGCCTGCTTCGTCTTCGCCGCCCCGACTTCAACTAGCTCTCTTCGACGAACTCTGTTCGACCACCCTCGCGCGACTCGCGCGTGTGGATTTTTTCACTTAGACATCAACTCCAACTTCACAAGAATCAGTCATGGCTACGAAAACCAAATCAAAGGTGAACATCCGCCCTCTCGGTGACCGCGTCCTCGTTCAGCGCACTGCTGCTGAAGAGAAGACCGCCGGTGGAATCCTTCTTCCCGAGTCCGCCAAAGAGAAGCCGAAAGAGGGCAAGATCGTTGCGCTCGGCTCCGGCAAGCTCCTCGACGACGGCTCGCGCAGCGACTTCGCCGTCAAGGTCGGCGATCGCGTGCTCTTCACCGCTTACGGCGGCACCGACGTCAAATTCAACGACACCGACTACCTGATCATGCACGAGAGCGACATTCTCGGCGTGATCGGCTGATTCTCTCCCGCCTTCAACAAGGAATCCTCCCATGTCAGCCAAGCAAATCAGCTACGACTCCGAAGCGCGCGAGCACATTCGGAACGGTGTCCGCAAGCTTGCGCGCGCCGTCAAGGTCACCCTCGGCCCGCGCGGTCGCAACGTGATCATTCAAAAGTCCTTCGGCAGCCCGACCGTCACCAAGGACGGCGTCTCGGTTACCAAGGAGATCGACCTCGAGGATCCCTACGAGAACATGGGAGCCCAGCTCGTCAAGGAAGTCGCCGCGCGTACCAACGATGGTGCCGGTGACGGAACGACGACGGCGACCGTTCTTGCGGAGGCCATCTTCGAAGAAGGTCTGAAGAACGTCACGGCCGGCGCTAACCCGGTCGCGTTGAAGCGCGGTATCGACATGGCTGTCGAGGCCACGATCAAGTCCCTGACGAAGCTCTCCACGCCGATCAAGGGCCACAAGGACATCGCTCAGATCGGCACGATCGCTTCCAACAACGATCCGGAAGTCGGCGAGATGCTCGCCGAGGCCATGGACCGTGTCGGCAAGGACGGCGTGATCACCGTGGAAGAGGGCAAGAGCCTCGTCACGGAAGTCGAGTGGGTCGAGGGTATGCAGTTCGACAAGGGCTACCTCTCCCCCCACTTCATCACCGACCCGAAGACGATGGAGTGTGTTCTCGAGAATCCCATGATCCTGATCCACGAGAAGAAGATCTCGACGGTCAAGGACATGATTCCGATTCTCGAAGAGGTTGCACGCAGCGGTCGCCCGCTCGTCATCCTCGCCGAAGACATCGACGGCGAAGCGCTGACGACCCTCGTCGTCAACCGCCTCCGCGGTGCCTTCCCCTGCGTCGCCATCAAAGCCCCCGGCTTCGGTGATCGTCGCAAGGCCATGATGGAAGACATCGGCTACCTGACCGGTGCCAACCCGGTCTTCGAGGCCACCGGTGCGACGCTGGAAGGCGTCAAGCTGACGGACCTCGGTACCGCGAAGAAGGTCATTGTCAGCAAGGACAACACGACCATTATCGAAGGTGCTGGCAAGAAGGCCACGATCAAGGGTCGCATCGACCAGATCAAAGCCGAGATCGCGAACACCAAGTCGGACTATGACAGCGAGAAGCTCCAAGAGCGTCTTGCGAAGCTCGCGGGAGGCGTCGCTCAAGTCGTCGTCGGTGCAGCTACCGAAGCCGAGATGAAGGAGAAGAAGGCGCGCGTCGAGGATGCTCTTCACGCAACTCGCGCTGCGGTTGCCGAGGGCGTTGTCCCCGGTGGCGGCGTCGCACTGCTCCAGGGCCAAGCCGCTATCGACAAGATGAAGTGCACGGGAGACGAGCGCGTCGGTGCCATGATCGTGCACCGTGCTCTCGAGTCGCCGATCCGTCAGATCTCGCAGAACGCGGGTCAAGACGGTGCCGTTGTCGTGCAGAACGTGCGCGCCAAGAAGACCGGCAACTGGGGCTACAACGCCGCGACGGACACCTATGAGGACCTCGTCAAGGCCGGTGTCATCGACCCGACCAAGGTCACTCGCATGGCGCTGCAGAACGCCGCTTCTGTCGCCAGCCTCCTGCTGACGACCGACGCCCTGGTCAGCGACCTCCCGAATGCCGAAGACGAGATGAGCAGCCACAGCCACTAGTCTCCGCACTCGAAACTCAAAAGACCGTTCGGCTTCGCGCCGGACGGTCTTTTTTTATGCGCAGAGCGCAGCGAAAGCGGGCTGGAGACCCCGTTACAAGGCGTGTACAGCAAGTTCTCCGATCGAGCCCTCGAATCCGAGGGCTCAACCCTAGGATGACTGGGCGGCCACCCGGCCCATCCATTCACCACTCCCTTCTCAGGAGGACAATCACAATGCTGCTCACTCTTTTCGCGAGCGCTGCACTCTCACTCCCCGCGTCACCCGCGGCTGCAGACCACGGCAAGCTGCCGTGGTTCGAGGGCACGTTCGCCGAAGCTCTGGCTGAAGCCAAGGCTTCCAACAAAATCATCTTCTTGGACTTCTGGGCCGAATGGTGAAGCTGGTGCAAACGTCTGGACAAGGACACCTTCTCCGACGACGCGGTGGTCACCGCAATGCAAGACATGATCGTTCTCAACATCGACACCGAGAGCGAAACCGGCATGCCGATTGCCAAGAAGTTTTCGGTCGGTCCGCTTCCCACCCTGCTGTTCTTGAACTCAGAAGGAGCGCCGATCGACGGGATCCTGGGCTATCTTCCCCCCGAGCCGTTCAAGGCCGAGGTCGAGAGAATCCTGCGCGGCGAAGGAACGCTCGACGCGCTGACCAAGAAGGTCGAAGCGAATCCGGACGACCTCGATGCGCGCAACGAGCTCGCGAAGAAGTTCGAGAGCGTCGGCGACAAAGAGGGCCATGCGGAGCAGATCGCTGAGATCCTGAAGCGCGACCCTGAAGGCAAGAACGCCGTCACCCGCCGTCTGCTCTTCGATCAGATCATCGAGAAGACGCTCTCCGTCCCTCGAGGAGAGATTCCCAACCCGCAAGCGCTGGTCGACTACCTCGCCAAGGAGACGGACTCGCAGCTGCTCTTCGAAGGCCACGGTCTGATCGCTCAGATTCATACGGCACACGCCAGGAAGAGCGCTGACGATGCCGTGAAGGCTGCGGAGCACCGCATCCACGCCATGGCGTCTCGACGCATGGCCTGGAAGCACTGCCCCGCCGATCAGCGCGAAGGCTACGGGAACGCTCTGGCCTGGAGTCTGTGGGAAGAGCGCGAAAACCTCGACGACAGCTCGAAGGCCTTCGCCCTGGAGGTCGCCATGGTCGCAGCCGAGGGCTCGAGCGACGCCAACGTCCTCGACACTCTGGCCTGCTGCTACTACATGAACGGCCAGGCCGACAAGGCGCTCGCGACGATCGACCGCTGCATCGAGCTCCAGCCCGACAATGCGGAGTGGCCGAAGCGTCGGAAGATGTTCGAGACCCAGCACTAGAGCTTCGGAAGCTCGGTCGGCACCAGAAGCACTGGGTCGATCGAGCACCTCGATCAAGTGGCCGGCGGCAGCCTTCGAGCTCCGCCGGCCACTTCCATTTGAAGGGCCGAAGCGAACCGTTGGACACCTCTTCAGCTCCGGGGCTCGCACGTCGCCATCGGGAAGGTAGGCTCTCCGACATGAATTCGACGAATGCGCTCATCCAGGTCACCGGCCTCACCAAGCGGTACGACGAGCTCCTGGCGGCGAACAACCTGGACTTCGTGGTTCCGGCCGGGACGATCATGGGGCTCCTCGGTCCGAACGGCGCTGGCAAGACGACCTCGATGCGCTGCATGGCCGGAATCATCCCGCCGACTGCTGGCCGGTTGATCATTGGCGGCTACGACCTCGCGGCGGACCCGATGCACGTGAAGCAACAGATTGCCTTCGTGCCCGACACGCCGCACCTGTTCGAGTATCTGACCGTGGAAGAGCACCTGCGGTTTGCGGGGCGCGTGCACGATCTTCCCGATGTCGAGGCGCGCATGAATCGTTTGCTCGGCGAGTTCGAGCTGGAGGACAAGCGCTCCCACCTGCCCGGCGCGCTGTCGCGGGGCATGCAACAAAAGGCCGCGATCTGCATGGCCTTCCTTCACGATCCGAGAGTGATCTTCCTCGACGAGCCGCTGACCGGACTCGATCCCCTCGGCATTCGGCGCATGAAGAACTCGATCGTCCATCGAGCACGCGAGCAGGGAGCGGCGATCATCGTCTCCTCTCACCAGCTCGAGCTGATCGAGGAGATCTGCGACGAGATCTGCATCATTCAGAACGGTGAGAAGGTCATCTCCGGCACGCTCGACTTCATCCACGCCGAGCTCGAAGGGCTTCCGGATGACCCGACGATCGAAGACATCTTCTTCCACCTGACAGAACGACCGACGCCCGCAGCAGAACCGAATTGATGCTGATCAAGTCGGTTCTCTACTACCTCGGCTGTACGACGCGCAATCGCGTGCTCGGCATCGCCCGCCGAATGCGGCAGCCGAAGTATCTGATCGGCGTGATCGCGATCGTCGCCTACGTCTACTTCTTCTTCGTCAAGAGCGATCTAGGCGACAGTCTCGGCGGCCCTTCCGAGAAGAGGCAAATGGCCGAAGCCGGGCTCGCACTGATGGCGCTCGTACAGATCGCCGCAGCCTGGCTGGTCCAGGGGCGCGGGATCGCGTTTCGAGAATCCGAGGTGCAGTTCCTGTTTCCGCGCCCGTTCTCTCGCTTTCAGCTGCTCATGTTCAAGTGGCTGGTCGGAATCGGAGCGCAGCTGTTCAGCGCCCTGATCCTCGCGCTCCTGTTCGCGCGGGGAGTCGCATTCGAGCTGCACTACTTCGTGCTCGGCTTCGTCCTCTTCCAGGCCGTCCTCTCAGCACACTCGCTCTTGTTCACGCTGTGTCGCTCGCAGATCAAGACGAGAGCTCGCTACCTGCCCGGAATCGCACTCGTGGTCTCGATTCCGGTCTGCGCCGTGTTCACGTGGGAGACCACGGGCGGCGCGACGGATCCTCGCGAGCTGATCGACTTCACGAACACGAGGCCTCTCAGCCACTTGTTGGGGCCGCTCAAGCTCCTCGCAGCACCGATCGTCGCCCAGACGGCGGTCGGCTTTGCGAAGGCGTCGGTCATCCCGCTGATCGTCCTCCTGGTCCACTTGATCGCGATCCGGATCGGCAACCTCTCCTTCGAAGATGAAGCGCTCAAGCTCGCCGCGAAGATCCAGGAGGTCCGGCGGAGCGGACTGCGCGGGCTGCGTTCGAAGAAGAAGCTCGTCCTCGCGAAGCCGGGTTCGCCCTGGCCCCTCGCGCCCGTCGGTCAGGACTGGATTGCGCTCGTCTGGAAGAACGTCATCAGCATCAGCCGCCTGTCGCGTCAGACGATCTTCCGCATCGTGGGCGCGGCCTTCATTCTCGCGTACGTCGTCAGCACGCGGGGCGGAGACCTCTGGGGTGGCGTCGGAGCGACACGCGTCGGCTTCATCCTCCTCGCGGTCCTGGGCTATGTCACCGTCCTCGGCCCCTCGCTGCTCCGCGTCGACCTGCGCATCGACATCCCGCACTTCGACGTCCTCAAGTCGATGCCCATTCGTGCCCGCTCCCTGATCTTTGGCGAGGTCATGGGAACGGTCGTCGTGCTCTGGTTCATTCAGGTCGTGGTGTGCGTCATTGCGGCGATCTTCATCACACAAGAAGACGAGCAGGTCTTCGGGTGGGACATGAAAGCGCCCCTGCTCGGTGCAATGCTCTGCTTCCTGCTCGCCTTCGACTTCTTGATCCTGACCGGCGAGAACCTGCTCGCGCTCTGGATGCCGGGCTTCGTGCGTCTCGGGCGCGGAGCCAAGCCGAGCCTCGACCAGATGGGCCCCTACATCGTCGGCGGCCTGGCGAAGCTCATCGGCATGTTCATCCTCTCCCTCCCAGCCGCGCTCTTCGGCACGGCGATCGGCTACGCCTGCCACTGGCTACAGCTCTCCGAGGTTCACTCCATCTCGATCGGGATCGTGAGCGGCTCGATCATTCTGGCCTGGGCGGGCTTCGCCGCCATCCAGTTGTCCGAGTCTCGCTACAATCGCTTCGATCTCTCGAGCGAGCGAGCGACAGCCGAGTAGCTGCACGCTCGCCTCGCTCTCGACTCCACCATCGATCATGCGAATCCTAACTCTGCTCGTTGCTGCTCTCCTCTTCTCCTGTACCGCCCAAGCCATGAGAGTCGAGCCCCGCGAGAGGGTCGATCATCACAGCCACGGCGAGCCCGCGCGCGTTCGCGTCGCCCACGTCGAGCTCGACCTGAAGCTCGACTTCCTCGCCAAGCGCATCTCCGGACTGGCCGAGCTTCGACTGGATCGCATCGACCCCGACGCGCCGCTCGTGCTGGACGTGAAAGGACTCGAGATCGAGATGATCCTGGGCAGTGACGGCAGCCTGCGACCGTTCCAACTCGGAGAAGAGCACGACAACCTGGGTGGCTCGCTCACCGTTCGACTCACGCCAGAAGACGAGACGGTCAGCATTCACTACAGCACGATTCCGGGGAGCGAAGCTCTGCAGTGGCTCTCCCCCGAACAGACGGCGGGCGGGCGCGCACCCTTCCTCTTCTCGCAAGGCCAGTCCGTCCTGACTCGCAGTTGGATTCCCCTGCAAGACTCGCCGGGCGTGCGCGTCACCTACTCGGCGCGCGTGCAAGCACCCGACGGACTCACCCCGGTGATGAGCGCGGACTCCTCGGAAAATCTCGACGACGGCAGCACACGCTTCCACATGACGAGCCCGATTCCGCCCTACCTGATCGCTCTCGCGTGCGGCGACCTCGCGTTCGAAGCGATCTCCGAGCGCTGCGGCGTCTGGGCCGATCCGACGATCCTGGCCGACGCGGCCAGAGAGCTCGAGGACACGGAGTCCATGATCAAGAGCGCCGAGGCGCTCTTCGGCGCCTACCGCTGGGGTCGCTACGACCTGCTCATACTCCCGCCCGCCTTCCCCTTCGGCGGCATGGAGAATCCGTGCATGACCTTTGCGACTCCGACCATTCTGGCCGGCGACAAGTCCCTCGTCTCACTCGTCGCCCACGAGCTCGCGCACTCTTGGTCCGGCAACCTCGTGACCAACGCAACCTGGAGCGACTTCTGGCTCAACGAGGGCTTCACGGTCTACTTCGAGTCGCGAATCATGGAGGAGGTCTTCGGACCCGACCGCGCGATCATGGAGAACCAGCTCTCGTTCAACGGACTGAAGCGCGAGCTGGAGGGCACGGCCGAGCGCGACTCCATCCTGCACATCGACCTCACTGGTCGTCACCCCGACGATGGCTTCTCCGGCATCCCCTACAACAAGGGCGCGCTCTTCGTGCGTCGCCTGGAGTCGATCTTCGGTCGTGAGAGGTTCGATGCCTTCCTGCGCTCATGGTTCGAGTCGCACGCCTTCCAGAGCGTCACGACCGCAGAGTTCGTCGCCTTCCTGAAAGCGAACCTCCTGGCCGCAAACCCTGAGCTCGCCAGTCAAGTCGATGTCCAGCGCTGGATCTACGGACCCGGTCTGCCGGAGACGGCGCCCGTCGTTCCGTCTCGCGCACTCGCCGAGGTCGACTCACAGCTCGAGCGCTACTCCTCGAAGAGCACAAACCCGCATGAGCTCGCGACGGCGGGTTGGGTCACGCAGCAGTGGCTCCACTTCCTCGAGGGATTGCCGAAGGAGCTCTCTCCCGAGGAGATGGCTGAACTGGACCGGACCTTCGGCTTCACGAGCAATGGCAACAGCGAGATCCTGTGCGTCTGGTTCCGGCTGTCGGTGCGCCACGGCTATGCCGCTGCTGACGAACGGTTGGAGAGCTTCTTGACGCGCGTCGGTCGCGCGAAGTTCTTGATTCCGATCTACAAGGAGCTCGCCGCCGTCTCACCTGAACGAGCTCGCGAGCTCTACTCGCGACTGCGCTCGCGCTACCACGCTGTCGCACACGCCAATCTCGATGGGATCGTCGGCGTCGCGAACTAGTCGCGCCTGCTAGTCGCGGGAAATTCTGCTCGCGACGAAGTCCCACAGCGAGTTTGGGAGCAGCGCCAGAGCGCCCAGGCTCCAGGCGATCTTCCACGGGAAGGCGACGACCGATTGGCCGCGCTCGAGGCCCCGAATGCTATAGCGTGCGCCGCGCTCGACATCGATCACGAACGGTAGAGGATGATCTGCGCCGGCAGTCATCGGCGTGTGGACGAAGCCCGGACGAATGTCGACGACCTTGACGCCGCTTCCGCGCAGGTCGATTCGAAGGGTCTCGAGGTAGGTCGAGAGCGCGGCCTTGCTCGCCGAGTACGCGCCCGATGCGGGCATGCCCCGCAGCGCCGCCAGACTGGACATCCCGGCGAGCGTGCCTGTCCCCCGCTCGAGCATCGGTCCGGTCGCCGCATGCAGGATGGCAAGTGCCCCCCGGATGTTGGTCTGGAGCACTCGGTCGATCGCGGCCCACTCGAGCTCGCGCGAGTGGGCCGCTTCGCCGAGGCCGGCGTTGGCGAGCACGAGATCGAACCCGCCCAGTCGAGAGTCCCACTCACGCACGGCGCTCTGCGCGCGCTCGACATCGGTGACATCCAGGACTTCGGTGTGCGCTCGCCCGCCGCCGGCTCGAATCTCGGCCGCGACCTCTTCGAGCAGGTTCCCCCGCCGAGCCATCAAGACGACTTCCGTTCCGCTCTTCGCCAGCTGGACGGCGATCTCTCGCCCCAAGCCGCTGGAAGCACCCGTGATCAGTGCTCTCGAGAATGGCTCCATCGTGCGCAGCCTAGCCCTCATTATTCATGAGCCGCGAGAGGAAACGCCTCGATTCGGTTCCTACTGGTGTTTTGCGGGCGCTGGCCCCACAGTCGAGCTTGTAAGCTCGTCGAGGAAGCCAGTGTTCGCAAAACGCCGGTAGGGGCCGAAAGGCTGGCGTAGCCGGCCGTTCGTGGTGTTTAGTCCGCGTGGTCATGAATAATGCGGGCTGATCGCATCGCCCTCGCCTTCGCGCGCTCCTACACCTGGCTCACGAGCGGAAACGAAGCTCTCTCGCTATCATCCGAGAGCGTGACGAACATCCCTTCCGACCTCGACCGCAACGCGGCTCCCGCGAGCAATGGCTCTCCGGCATTCGCCACGACACGCTGGAGTGTGGTGGCGAGCGCACAAGCGCACGGCGACGAGCGCGTGCGCCGAGCCGCTCTCTCCACTCTGTGTGAGAGCTACTGGTACCCCGTCTATGCCTTCGCACGGCGGAAGGGCCACAACGCCGAGGACTCGCGCGATCTCGTGCAGTCGTTCTTCACGCGCTTCTTGGAGCGCGACGACCTCGCGCTCGCCAACGCGGAGCGCGGCCGGTTTCGATCCTTCTTGCTGAGCTGCTTCGTGAACTTCTCGTCGAACGAGCGGGATCGCGCGCAGACGCAGAAGCGCGGCGGCGGCTACGTCGGCTTCTCACTGGACGACACGATTGCGGAGGATCGCTTCCACCGGGAGCCCGCCGATGAGGAGGATGCCGAGCGCTCGTTCATGCGCAGCTGGGCGCGGACCCTGCTCGAGGAGGTCATGCTCCAGCTGCGGGCGGAGTACGAAGAGGGCGGGAAGGCGGCGCTCTTCGAGAGCTTGAAGCACATGCTCCAGGGCGACGACGACGCCAAGTCCTACCGCGAGATTGCGGAGGCGCTCGACGCGACGGAGGGCGCGATCAAGGTGGCTGCACACCGGCTCAGAAAGAGGTTCGGCGAGCTCCTGCGCCGGGCGATCGCCGACACCGTCGAGGACCCCGCCTACGTGGAAGACGAGATTCAGGGGCTCTTCGAGGCACTCGGATGAGCTTCTAGAGAAAGCCCGTAACTTCGCGGCGCGTTTGCTTCACACAAGGGTGTGAAGAAGATCCAACAGATGAACAGCTCGAACTCCTGTCCCAACTGCAACGCTCCGATGCCCCACACGCCTGTGGGGAGCCCGCTCTCCGGCCTGTGCCCGAAGTGCATCCTGCGGCGCCACATGGACAGTCGGCCGGAATTCGTCGCGACGGGGAGGCCGGTAGCCCGAGCCAGCGCGCCGGAGCTCTCGGACATCCAGCGAGACTTTCCGCAGCTCGAGATCCTGGAGCTGATCGGACGCGGCGGGATGGGCTTGGTCTACAAAGCGCGCCAGCGAAAGCTCAACCGCATCGTCGCGCTCAAGGTGCTCGCACCGGAGATCGCCAGCGACCCGACCTTCGCGGAGAGGTTTCTTCGCGAGGCTCAGGCCCTCGCCAAGCTGACACACCCCAACATCGTCACCGTCCATGACTTCGGTGAGCGCCACCAGCGCTACTTCCTGCTGATGGAGTACGTCAGCGGAACTCCTCTACGAGAGCTCCTGGACAACCGTCGGTACGAGCCGCGCGAAGCGCTCGAGCTCGTCTATGAGATTTGCGCGGGCCTTCAGTACGCACACGACCAGGGCATCGTTCACCGCGACATCAAGCCCGAGAACATCCTCGTGGATGACAAGGGGCACGTGAAGATCGCGGACTTCGGCATCGCCAGGCTGCTCGATGTCGATGAGGGCGACTGGAAGCTGACGCGTATGAGCCAGGTCATGGGTACTCCCCAGTACATGGCGCCCGAGCAGATGAATCGCCCCGTCGATGTCGATCATCGAGCGGACATCTACTCGCTCGGAGTCGTGTTCTACGAGCTCCTCACAGGCGAGCTGCCCCACGGGCGATACGCCCTTCCGTCCGAGCTGCTCGAAGTCGACACGCACGTCGATGAGATTGTCCTGAGGGTCCTCGATCGTGAACCCTCGCGACGCTTCCAGAGCGCGGCAGAGCTCAGCTCACGCATCGCAGAGGTGCAGAGCAACGGATTGCAGGGACAGGCTCGACCGCAAGCGGGTCTCGAATTGGTGACCGACGAGGCTCCGAACTACCGGTGGAGAACCGGGCACAAGATTCCGTTCAAGAACGAGGACCGATGGGGCGGGATCTACGCGCAAGCCGGACTGGTCGGCTTGGAAGGAGACACGCTCGTCCTCGAGTACCGGGAGCGAGATTGCTTTCACCTGAAGAGCTCCGAGCTTCGTGAACTGCGGATACCCATCAACCTCATCGGTGGAGTGAAGTTCGAGTCCGTCTGGTACAGCGGTCACTACCTGTACATCACGGGGAGCAACCTCCTGGTCTTCGACAAGTTTCCCCAGTTTCAGCCGGGAGCCATTCGGCTCTACTTCGCCGACGACGCGCAGCTTCCGGGGCAACAGCTGACCGAGTGCATCCAGAGGCTACTCGAGCAAGCCCACCCGTAGCTCCCCCTGCGAATCGACCGGATACGCAGAGAGCCCGGCGCGTCCATTCGCACCGGGCTCTCTGGTCTTTTCGGGGAGTACCTCTACTCGTCGGTCTTCACGGTCGCGGAACCTTCGACGGTGAACTCAGAGGTAGCCTCGGCTTCACCCTCGATCTCCATCTGCCCGCCACCCATCGACATGGTCATGTAGGCGTCGAGAGCGATCTCACCGCTCATCTCGTAGGAGTTGAAGCGGTGACCTTGAACGTTCCAGAGCATCTCGCCGGTGAGCTCCAGGGAGAGGTCGACGGCGAATTCATCCATCTCCATCTCCATCTGCTGAGCCTGCTCGTCCATCTGCTCGGCCATGACCTCGCTGAGGTCGAGACTCACTTCAGCGGTCAGGTTGTATTCGATCACGGCGGACTCAGCTTCACCGTCTCCGCTCAAGCCGGAGAACTTACACTCGATGATCGCCTCTTCCATGCTGCCTCGGAGAGCACTCATGATCTCGTCGGGAATCGCTCCGACAGCTTCGCTGTCGACGTTCGCCGCGGAATCGAAGTCGATGCCGGGAATGAGCAGGCCGACCATCATCTCGCCGGGAACCTCCCAGGTGTCGCCGATAGAGACTTCACCGTCCGGAAGCAGGCCGCTCATATCGATCTCGGCTGCGAGTGACTGAACGAGGTCCTCCTCGAGATCCGAATCCTCGTCGAGGACGCTGCGGTTGTATTGCTCGGTCTCCTCGTTCCAGACGAACTCCACGGACTGGCCAACCAGATCATCGAAGGAGCCCTCCTCTGTGTCGCCACCACCCTCGGCGGTTCCCTCAACCGCGTTATAGGTTCGAACGAGTTCGGTGGTGCGGCCCTCGGCCACGCCCTTGAAGACGTCGAGGACTTCGAGGTTGTAGGTGAACACGCCTTCACGCTCGGACGGGTCCATCTCATCCATGCTGAGCGGAGAGGCCTGGCCGTTCATGGTCACGTCCAGAGCTTCGATATACACCGTGAACTCGCCGGAGAAACTCTTCTCGATCTCGTTCCCCTTCGTCGGTGAGTATTCCAATCGAGTCTCGGCGGGCGCGAAGGCCAGGCCGAGGAAGAGTGCCGAGGTGAGTAGCCAACGGGAGTTCATTAGAGAGCCTTTTTTGTCTTTCATCGGAGCAGGTGGGAGAAGCAAACGAGTATAGGGAGAATCGCGGATTCTCTGGGGCGAATCGGCGGAGTGCGCCGATCGGAGAGTTACATTTTTATTAGGACCGTGCTCGGCAGGTCGGTTCCGGGGGCGGGCTTTTCAAGCCCTCCGTGTACTTTTTCGGCCGAGAGCCCGCGCGAAGATGGCTTCCACGTCCTTCTTGCGGACGGGTCCAGCCACGGCGAAACAGGGCTTCTTCGGGTGGAGGCAGGCTCGCGCGGCTTCGCGCACATCGGCGGCCGTCACCGCGGCGAACTTGTCGGGGAGGCTCTCGAGGTGATCGGCCGGGAGGCCGAAGCGCTCGGAGCTGATCATGAAGTTGGCGCGGCGGGAGGCGCGCTCGAAGCCGAGCGCGTAGGACCCGAGCAGATAGTTGCGAGCGAGCTCGAGCTCTCGGTCTTCCACCAGCTCGTCGCGAATGCGCGCCATCTCCCGCAGGAAGCCCTTGGTGGCTCGCTCGATGTGTTCGGGCGAGGTTCCGATGTAGGCCGTGAACATACCCGGGAAGACTCCGGCACTGGAGTGAACGTCGGCGTGAACGGTATAGGCGAGACCCTGCTCGTCTCTCAGCTTCTTGGAGATGCGATTCGAGAAGCCGGGGCCCGTACCCAGGATGTGGTCCATCACGACGAGCGCCGAGTAGTGCGGATTGTCGCGAGTTACGCCGAGGTGGCCCAGGTAGAGATGAACCTGCTGCCGGTTGGCGAAGAAGGCGTCACAGCGCGGCGAACGATCCGGGAACTGGATGTCGGGCCGCGCGAGCTTCTTCTTAGACTTCCAGTTCGCGAGCTTCCGGTTGAAGAAGCGCCGGACTGTCTCGGGGTCGACGTCGCCACAGACCGCGATCGCGGCGCGGGTCGGACACCAGTTCTTCGCGTGAAAGGCCACGACGTCTTTGCGCTCGATCCGTGCCACGCTCTCGATCGAGCCGTAGACCACGCGCCCCATCCAGTGCTCTCCGTAGACGAGCTTCCGGAAGAGCTTGCCCGCCTGCGTCCGGTGGTCGTCGCGTTCGACGAGGAGACGGTCGAGTAGACGGCCCTTCTGACGAACGAACTTGTCTTTGGGAAAGCTGGGCTCACAGACGACTTCGGCGACGAGCTCAGCAAGCCGCTTCCAACCATCGCCCGCGATCGACCCACTGACTCCATTCGCGTCGCCGCGGATCCCGCCACCCTTGGGCTCGAGGAGCTCGGCGATCTCTTGCTCACTGCGACGCTTCGTGCCCTGGTCGAGCAGGCTGCCCGTCAGACTCGCCAGCCCTTCCATGCCGATGGGGTCGAGCGAGTGCCCACCCTTCAGGTGGAGCTTGATCGCCGTCACCGACGCGCCCGGCCGGTGATTCACGAGCAGTGTCGCGCCGCAGCTCAGCTCGAACCGCACCGCCTTGAGCTTCGGCGCGGCGATGCGACCGGCTGCCTTCAGCTCGCTGGCTTCTATGGTTTGATCGGGCTTCATTTCGGCAGACACCATCCCACCACGCGACGCTCCGGACACAGCAGTCGCTTGGCGCACTCCTTGATCCGCGCGGCCGTGACCTTCGAGTGCCGCTCTCCACCATCGAACGCCAATCGCCAGTCGGCATCGATCGCATACTCGCCGATCTCATCACCGAGGTCCGAGACGGTCTCGCAGTCATAGGCCTCCGAAGCGAGCAGGATCGAGCGAGCGCGTTTGAGTTCGGCCGCCGGAACGCTCTCCGTCGCCAGGCGCTGCAGCTCTTCGGTGATCACTCTCTCCAGGTGCTCCGGCTCCGTGTCCTGAGCGCACTCGGCGAGGATCCAGAAGCTTCCTCCGTCCACCCAACACTCATTGCTGATCGAGATGCTGGTCGCGAGCCCTTCGTCGAGTACCAGTCGACGCTGCAGGCGGGAGAGCCGGCCCTGGGCCAACAGAGTCGTGACCACGTCGAGCGTGTAGTCGTCGTCGGTGCACACGGAGTTCGTCGGCCAACCCATACACAGTCGCTTGGCGGCATCCTCCCAAGTCATGTGGAGGCGCGTCTCGCCTTCCGGCTCCTTGAAGGAACCGTAGGGAGGCTGCTTCTGCTCTTCGCCGCCTTCGATGTCGCCGAAGTACTTGCGCGCAGCTGCGAGCGCCGTGCGCTTCTTCACATCACCCGAGATCACCAGTGTCGCGTTCGACGGGCGGTAGTACTTCTGATAGTGACGACGCATGTCGTCGACGGTCAGCGGGACGAGCGTCTCGGGATAGCCGATCACGGGCCAGCGATAGGAGTGGCGCGGGAACATGGAGGCCTGGACCTTCTGCGTCAGCACGCGCCAGGGATCGTCCTCGCTCATCGCGAGCTCTTCGAGGACAACCATGCGCTCTGCATCGAACTCGGCCGGATCGAGCAGCAAGTTCTGCATGCGATCCGCCTCGATGGCGAGCACGCCCTCCCAGCGATCGGAGGCCATCTCGAACCAGTAGCCGGTGTGGTCGTAGCTGGTGAAGGCGTTGTTGTGACCACCCAGCTCGGTCGTGATGCGGTCAACCTCACCCTTTCCGACGCTCGGGGTGCCCTTGAACATCATGTGCTCGAGGAAGTGCGAGACACCGGCCTCGACTTCGCTCTCGTAGCGCGAGCCGACCTTGTACATCAAGAGCGAGGAGACCACCGGGTCGGTGTGACGCTCGGCCACGATCACGCGCAGGCCGTTGCGCAGGCGCGACTCGCTGACGGCAGCGCCACCGAGGTTCATCGTGCCAGGCGCAGAGCGCCACTGTGCGCGGGCCTTCGAGAGTCCCCTCATCGCCCCCGCCTCCGTCCGACACCCGACTGACCGCCGCGCCGTGCTCCCGGCCGCGCACCGCCCGAGCCGCGTCGGGACGAAGACTGGAACGCGCTTCGACTGCGTCCCTTGCCGCCACCCAGCTCTCGCTCTTCCTGCTTGCCCTCGGCGATGTCGCGCAGAATCGCAACCTCAGACGCCTTCAGCGAGCGCCAGTGCCCGACCTTCAAGCCGCGATCCGTCAGCTCACCGATCCGAATGCGGCGCAGCGAGATGACCTTCCAACCGAAGCGCGCAAAGACACGCCTGACCTCGCGGTTCTTGCCCTCGTGGAGCGTGACCATCAAGGTCGACTGCCTCGGGCTTCGCTTCTTGACGAGCACGCGCGCACCGGCCGTGCGCCCGTCGGACAGAAAGATGCCGTCGCGAATCTTCGCCAGGGAGGCGTCGTCGATCTGTCCTTGTATCTTGACCAGGTAGGTCTTCGACACCCCGTAGCGCGGGTGCATGACCAGGTTGGCGAAGTCCCCATCGCTCGTCAGGATCACGAGCCCGACCGTGTCTTCGTCCAGCCGGCCGACCGTGTAGATGCGACCCTTGCCGCGGTCGGTCACCATATCGATCGCGCGCAGCTTGGACTCGCGACGCTCGTTCGTGCAGACCACTCCAGCCGGCTTGTTGAGCAAGTAGTAGCGCCGCTCGACTCCATCCGGCTTGAGGATGCACCCGTCGATCTCGACGCGCTGCTTCGCCGGGTCCACGACCACGCCGAGCTTCGTAATGATCTCGCCGTCGATCATCACCTTGCCCTCGACGATCAATTCGTCACAGCGCCGCCGCGACGCGATGCCGTGGTCCGCCATGTACTTGTTGAGCCTTATCTTTTCGCCGTTCGTCATCATCTGTATCCGTCCGTCAAACTCACGAAGCTGATCGATTCGCCCTTCGAGGCCAGGCGGTAGTCGCCCATCGCAGCAGGCAGCAACCAGGTCTCGCCGGTGAGGAGTTGCTGCGTCTCTGTCTGTCCCGAAAACTCCAGGACTCCGGCACCTTCTGTAATCACGATGATTTCAAAACGGTTGTTCGTGGAGAACTCGGCCGCCCCGCGCACCTCGACGGAGTCGAGCGCGAAGAAGTCCGTCTGCGACTGTCGGGCGCGAGAGAGCGACTCACCGATGGCTTCGCGGGCGGCGCGAACGGGCGGACGCGGACGTCCTCCGAAAGAGATCACTTCGAGCGCTTCCGCGAGGTGAGTCTCGCGCGGCTTTCCGTCGAGGCCGAGCCTTCCCCAGTCCCAGACGCGATAGGTCGTGTCCGAGTTCTGCTGTACTTCGAGGAGTGTGACGCCTGCACCGATGGCGTGGATGGTTCCACCGAGCAGAGTGATGCAGTCGCCCGCTTGCACTTCCCAGCGGACCAGCAGCTCTTCTACGGTTCCAGCCTTCGCACTCGCCTCGAACTGCTCGCGCGTCACGCCCGGTTTCAGTCCCGAGTAGATCGCGGCGTTCGGCTCAGCAGCCAGGATGTACCAAGCCTCGGTCTTTCCCTCTGCCGCGCCGCCGACGCGCTTCGCCGACTCGTCGTCCGGGTGAACCTGAATGCTGAGCGCCTGGCTCGCGTCGATGTACTTGACCAGCAGCGGAAAGCGCCCCTTCGCGTTCGCCGAGGAGTCGCCGAGAATCGCGCGCTCTTGATCCTCCATCAGCTGGCGCAGTGCGCGCCCACCCGAGGCACCGGTCGCCGCAACGGAGTTCTCGTCCTCGCGGTCGACGACCTCCCAGGTCTCGCCAACCAACATCTCCGCCGGGAGCTCGAATCCGGGCGTCGTGGCCAAATTTCGACCACCCCAGACCTTCTCCAGAAAGATGCGCTCAAAGCGAATAGGGACCGAATTCATGGCTTGCCGAGGGACGTCGTCGCGACGTGAAGGCGGAATAGAATAGTGATCGCTCGCCGGTTGCGCACCTGTTGTGCGGAGATAGCTCGCGGCTCGATTCCAAGCCGGCTCCCCCTCGACCGAAAAGGCCCCTAATCGCTGCCCAGGAGCCGCCGCGCCTCGGCCCTGGCGGTCTTGTGCCCGGCCCCGCCGCCGATCATGTCGGCCACCTCGAGCACGCGCTCCTCGCCTTCGAGCTCGGCGACCACGGTGTGCCAGCGCTCGCCCTTCGCTTCCTTGGCCACTTTGAGGTGCAGCTCCGCGGCCGCGGCGATCGCCGGCAGGTGCGTCACGCACAGGACTTGGTCGCCAATCGCCAGGGTCCGGAGGTGTTTGGCAACCTTGGGCGCTAGGTGCCCGCCCACGCCCGAGTCGATCTCATCGAAGACGAGCGTACGCTCGCCCCGACCGGCAGGTGCGGGTCCGACGGAGAGCACGCTGCGCAGCGCCAGCATGATGCGTGCGGCCTCACCGCCTGAGGCGACGTAGCGCAGCGGTCGCACCGGCTCGCCCGGATTCGCGCCCAGCATGAACTCGACCCGATCGACTCCGCTCGCGCCGAACAGCTCTAGCTCGTCCTCGACCTCGCGTTTCTGAATCTCGACCTCGAAGCGCGCAGACTCCATCCCGAGCTCGCGCAGCGCAGTCATGACCGACCTGCACATGCGCGGTCCGAGCTTGCCGCGCGCCTTCGAGAGAGCGAGCGCGCGCTTGTCGAGCTCCTTGCGCAGAGCATCGATCTCGTCGTTCGCGCCCTCGCGACTCTCCTCGGTCTGCTCCAGCGCCTCGATCTCCTGCGTCAGCCCCTCGGCGATCTCGATCAGCTGTTCCTCATCGGCCGAGTACTTGCGCTCCAGGCGATCGAGCTCGGCCAGGCGCGACTCGACCTGCTCCAGGCGCGCGGGATTCGACTCGACGCCGTCGGCGAAGGAGACCAGCGCCATGCACGCGTCCTCCAAGTGAACGAGCGCCTCTCGCAGGCTGTTGTGCGGATCGGAGAGAGCGCCGATTCGATCCCGCCAACGATCGAGCAGGCGGTCGGCGTTGCGCAGCCTCTCGACCGCCGCGCCGTCGGCCTCCGATAGCGAGTCGATCACTCCCGAGAGCTCGCGACCCAGATCTTCGGCAGCGCGCAAGAGCTGCCGCTCCTCGCCCAGCTCGGAGCGCTCGCCGGCGGACAAGCCCGCGCTCTCGAGCTCTTCGTTCTGATAGCGCAGGTCGATCAGTCGACGTCGACGCTCCGCCTGCGAAGCCTCGAGGTCGCGTGCGCGCTCGACAGCCTCGCGCCAATCCGTGCGCGCCTTCCGATACTTGTCGAGCAGCGCCCCGTGCTCGCCCATCGCATCCACGAGCCGCAGCTGTTCACTCGGCTCGAGCAGGCGCTGGTGTTCGTTCTGCCCGTGAATCTCGAACAGCATCGTCGCCAGCCCGGACAGAGCACGCCTCGTCACCGACCGATGGTTGACGTAGGCCTTCGTTCGCCCGTCCAGCCCGAGCGTGCGCGAGAGCACGAGCTCGCGCTCTTCGTCGTCCTCTTCCCACTCGGCGGGAATCTCCGGCAGGTGTTCGGCCAGCCAGGTGCCCACGCGGTCGGCGAGCGGACCATCCACGAGCGCGAAGCGGCCTTCGACGCGCGCGCGCTTCGCACCGCGTCGAACCCAGTCCGCGGGTCCCCCTTTCGGCCGCTGACCGAGCAACGCCTCGAGCGACCCGACCAGCAGGCTCTTTCCGGAGCCCGTCTCGCCGGTGATGGCGTTCAGGCCCGGTCCGAAGCAGAGCTTCAGCTCATCGATCAGAGCGAAGTCGCGAATCAAGAGTTCGACCAACATGGCGAGCCAGGATCGCAACTCGCCCGTCGGCTCGCCAGTCCAGAGCCGCAAGTTCGCGGCGCTCCGGACCTAACCTACTCCGGCAGTTTGGCTTCGTAGATCTCGGTACCGGTCTTGCCGGACAGGACCGTGACGAAGGTCTGCTCGCCACCGGGCACTTGACCAGCGACCGCGAAGTCGCCGATTCCGTCCACGTCGAGGTCGCCCAGCGCACAGCTAGCGATTCCGAGCCAGTCGCCCGCCTCGTCACGGGTGAACATCCACAGGGCCTCGCCGGTCTCGGCCGAGTGCAGACGCACGAAGCCAGCCCGGGCTCCCTCCGGAGTCTCGTCGCGAATCGCGACGGGCTTGAGCGGGATACCCGCGGACTTGATCCGCCCCGGTGCGCCGATCAAGAGCACCTGAGGCTCGCCGTGCCCGACGGCGATCGAGTGTCCGAAGCGGTCGCCCGTGTAGCTGCCCGCGATTCGAAACTGCTCGACGGCGCTCGCATCGAGGACGAAGACCGTACCGCCGTCCAAGGTCGCGGGGTTGGAGATCAGGATGGAGTGCGGCTGCGCTTCGCCGCCGTAGACGACGATCGGGTAGCTGTGCGGAACGCCGCCGAACTGCTTCCCGAACCCACGAACGAGCGCGCCATCACGGCCCGCGTACTGCTTCACCTCGGGAACCCAGCCTCTCCCGACGAGGAGGTCGGGGACAGCGTCGCCACGGACACCCGGCAGAGCCGCGACGGAGAAGCCCAAGAGGTTCGAGCGCTCGGACTCGTTCGACTGCGCCAGGACCTCGCCCGTGCCCGTCGAGTACACGCGTGCGCAGCGACTCGACGCATTCCCCGTCTCCTCGAACTCGGGGACTGCGACCAGCACATCCTCCAGCCCGTCTCCGTCCACGTCACCACAGCCGACGAGCGCCCAACCGAACGCGCCCTTCTCGTAGGTGAAGCTGGCATGCGGACTCGCGGCGAGCGGCTCGAAGAACTGAACGCGCCCACTCTCGGGGCTGCCGACGGCGAGGAGCTGACCCGCCTCTCCCTCGCGCTCCAGTCCGCACACGCTCCAGCCGAAATCGCCTCCGCCCTCGAGCCCCCAGAGCTCGCCTCCACCCAGTCCGGAGAGCACCGTCACTCGACCGCGCCAGAACTCCCCGACGGCGAAGTCCTCCGCTCCATCACCGTTCCAGTCTCCGACGCTCGCCAGGCTCGCGCCGCGGTAGATATCCTCCTGCACCGCGTCGCAGGCGCCGATCAAGAGTGCGCCGAGCGCTAGTGCAGTGAGGAGCTTGAGCTGACTTCGAGAGCAGTAGTTGTTCATGACACGCGCAGAGCCGTGATCGGATCCAAGCGTGCGGCGCGACTCGCCGCGGGAAGACCTGCCAGCGTCGCTGTCACGAGAAGTGTGATGAGCGAGATCACGAGGAGGTCGAGATCGGCCTGTGGCTCTAACAGGATCTTATCGCTAAATCGCAGAGGACCGAGTGCCGCAATCGCGGCATAGCCGATCGCGACTCCAAGGACCCCGCCTGAGATACAGAGCAGCAGGGTCTCGACCAGGACCTCTGCGCGAATCCGACCCGGCGTCGCACCGAGCGCCTTGCGCAGGCCCAGCTCCGCGGTGCGTTCCGAGACGGAGATGCCCACGACGTTGGCCGCACCGAGGCACCCCAGAACGAGCGCGAGCAGTGCGATTGCGAGGACCAGACTCTCGAGCCCGAGGCTCACGTACTGGACCTTCTCGATGAAGGCCGTGTTCTCCTTCACGTCCAGCGCCCGGTCGTCGCTGGGATCGAAAGAGTAGAGCGCGCCGAGCGCTTGCCGTATCTCCGTCACGGCTTCCTTCGCTCGCGCAGGGGAAGCCGGCGCGAACGCGATGTGACTCACGTAGCGCCCACCCGTATCCCCCATCTCCATGGCCGTCGTGTAGGGCACGAAGAGCGAGTAAGCGAATGACGATTTGCTCTGGAAGGTCCCGATGATCTCGAACCGCCTGCCGTTCGAGTCGATGTTCTCGCCGATCGGTACGCGACCGTCGAACATGCCCTCGACGAGTGGTCGACTGATCAGCGCGACCTCGACTCCATCGAGCTCCTCTTGCTTGGTGAACCAGCGCCCCGCGTCCAGCTCGAGGTCGGTGACCTCGCGATACTCGAACCCGACGCCGGTCAGGTTCGCCCACGGCCAGCTGCGTTCGGTCGAGAAGATCGGTCCGCCGCGAGCCGGGCGGTAGGCGGGCGCCAGGCCCGAGATGGACGGGCAGGCCTCGCGAATCTGCGCGAGGTCGGAGTAGCGAATGCGAAGCTCGCGTCCCGAGCGAGAGCCGCCGCCGCGCGCGCCGCGAGATCGCCTCGGCTCAACGATGAACTCCTTGCTGCCCATTCCGCGCAGCACCGACGCCGTCGCTTCGGGTACGCCGGTCGCGTAGTTCAGAAGGACCAGGAGCGCCGCCGTTCCGAACGTGACCGAGAGTGCGGTAAGGACCGAGCGCAGGGGATGCGCGAGCAGGCTGCGCGCCGACTCGCCCAACAGCGAAGGCAGGTCCAGGGCTCCGCGCAGAAGGCTCACAGCGCCGCTCCGTGCAGAGCTTCGACGACCGAGACGCGCGCGGCGCGTGCGGCGGGCCAGATGGCCGCGGCCGTGCTGACGATGAAGAGGAGCGCACCGGGCAACCAGGCTCCTGCGAACTCGGCTCGAGGCGCGGCGAAGCCCTCGGGCAGGTCGACGCTACCGAGGAACTCGACGCCCAGGAAGCCGAGCCCGAAGCCGAGTGCGCCCGAGAAGAGACAGACGATGGCCGCCTCGAAGAAGACCTGTGTGAAGATCCAGCGACGCTTGCAGCCGAGAGCGCGACGCAGACCGAACTCGAAGGTGCGCGCCGAGACCGAGATCAGGGTCACGTTCGCGACTCCGACCGCACCCAAGAGGAGGATCAGCGCGCCGACCGCGATGAGGAAGCTCTCCAGTCCGCCGAAGATGGAGTTGATCTCTTGCTCACGCGCGATCGCATCGAAGTACGGCACCAGTGTGTTCTCGCTGCTCGCGTCGAAGCCATGCCTGCGACCGAGGACGGCTCGGATCTCGGCGAGCGCTTCACGCTTGTGCTCCGCGCTCTTCGGCCGCATGACGAAGAACTGAAAGCCCTGCGGGGACATGCGCTCCCACGTCGTGAAGGGCATGAAGACGACGTTGCGGTGGCTCGTGTAGATCTCGTCGCCGGCCAGCTCCAGCTCGCTGATCGCGCCGACGATTCGCACACGGCGCACGAGTGGGTCCTCGATATTGCCGCGGTCGAAGACGAGCTCGAGCTGCTCACCCAGGTAGGGCTTGTCGGCGAAGAGCGTCTCGCGAACTCCATAGCCGATGACGCAGATGGGCAGCTCCTGCTCGATGTCGTTCGCATCGATCCAGCGCCCCCCGGGCTCGAGCTGCACATTCACGATGTCCGAATAGGTCGGTTCGACGCCGACTGCCGTGGCGCGCGACAGCTCGCCACCGTACGAGACCCGGATGAACCAGTTGTTGGCCTTGGGCGAGAGCGACTCCACGGAGGGCGAGCCGGCAGCAATCGCCTCGATGTCCTCGCTCTCGAGGCGCACGAAGGCGTTGCTGCGGACGTCGCCGCGATTGGCGGTCGCACGGTTGACGCGCAGCAGGACGAACGACTCGCCCAGAGCTTCGAGTGAGCCGCGCTGGGTGGCCTCGAAGCCGCGCCCCACCGCCACCAAGACGAAGACCGACGCAACGCCCCATGCGATGCCCGCCGCCATCGGCACGACACGACGCGCCTCGCGCACGATCGAGCCGATCGACTCCGCCAAGAGCTCGAGGGGTCGAATGGCCGACTACCTCTCTGCTCGTGGCAAGAGGACTTCATCGCCCTCGCCGAGACCGCTCACGACCTCGGTCATCAAACCATCGGAGAGGCCGAGCTCGACGGGGACGACCTCGACCGAATCGAGAGCGGCGACGCGCTCGACTGACCAGGTACCGTCCTCCTCACGCCGCAGCGCCCGATGAGGCAGCGTCAGCGCACCCTCGCGACGATCGACCACCAGCTTCACATCGGCCGTCATGTCCGGCTTGAGGAGCTGATCGGGATCGAGCACGGAGACGCGCACCACGAAGGTCACGATGCCGTTGTTGTCCACCGAACCCGACGGAGCGATTCGCAGGACCTCGCCCGTCAGTGTCTCTCCGCGGTGGGCGTCGACGGTCACCAAGACCGCCATCCCGACGGCGATGCGACCCAGGTCGACTTCATCCACGCGCGCCTCGATGTACATCTCCGACAGATCGCCCAAGCTCATTAGCTGCGTCGCATTGCCGCCCGCCGTGAGAATCGACGAGACCCCGTCGCCGATCTCCTTCAGTCGCAGCAGCACGACTCCGTCGATTGGAGAGCGAATCGTGGACTCGCGCAGAGCGGTCTCTCCACGATCGACCGCTGCGTTCGTCGAGTCGAGGTTGGCCCGGGCCTCGGCGATCGAAGCCTCGAGCACGGGCAAGCTCGCTCGTACCTGCGCGAGGCGGAACTCGATTTCGGCGAGCGCGCGCGCCGCTTCGTCCCGCTGAACCAAGGTGACATCGCCCGACTCGTAGAGCTGCGCCAAGCGCTTTGCCTCGCGCTCGCGGAACTCGAGCTCCGGGTCCTCTTGGCGAACCCTGGCTTCGGCGAGCCTCGCTTCGGATGCGGCCACGCGCGCCTGCGCGGAGGCCTGCTCCGCACGCTGCTGAGCCAGCTGCGCCTCGGTCTGCTCGCGATCCAGCTCGGCCAGGACCTGCCCGCGCTTCACCACATCGCCTTCCTCGACCAGCAGCTCCTTGATGATGCCGCTGGCCCGACTCATCACGGCCACGCGCGCCAGCGGCTCGACCCGCCCGCTCGCGTTGACGCCATCGATCAGGTCGCGCACTTCAACTTCCACGATCCGACTCGGATCGACCGCACCGGCTTTGTCGCCCTGGCCGCGCGTCAGCCACCACCCGATACCCGCCGCGAGCGCGATGCAGAGGAGTGCGAAGAAGGCCGTGAGCCCCGCGCCCCGCCGAACTCTCGAACTCTCCGAAGCTGTCCTGTGAGTCTTGATCTTCATGTTCGGTATCTAGGCGCCGATGGCGCCTCCCACTTCCATCTCGCTCGACTTCCCGTCGAACTCGATGCTTCCATCCTTGAGCGCGACCACGCGCTTGGCGCGCTTGGCGAGGTTCGCATCGTGCGTCACGACGATCAACGCGCGCTCATCGCTCGAGAGCTCATCGAACAGGTCGAGGATCTCGAGCCCGGTGCGACTGTCCAGGTTCCCGGTCGGCTCGTCGGCCAACAGAATCGCGGGGTTCGTGACCAGCGCGCGTGCGATCGCGACGCGCTGCCTCTGACCGCCCGAGAGCTGTGTCGGCTTGTGGTTCATGCGATCGGCCAGCCCCACCCGCTCGAGGACCGCCTCGGCCCGCTCGCGGCGCTCTCTCGGCGAGACGCCAGCGTAGATCAGCGGAAGCTCGACATTTCGACGAGCCGTCGCGCGCGGCAGCAAGTGGAAGCCCTGAAAGACGAACCCGATTCTCTGGTTGCGAACCGCGGCCAGGCTGGACTCCGAGAGATTGACGACATCGGTTCCGTCGAGACGGTAGCTCCCCGAGGTCGGCGTATCGAGGCAGCCCAGAATCTGGAGCATGGTCGATTTGCCGCTGCCGGACGGACCGACGACCGCGATGTGTTCTCCGTAGCCGATCAGGAGGTCGATCTCGTCGAGGGCGCGAACGGTCTCACCGCCCAAGTGGTAGTGGCGAGAGAGCGCTGCCAGCTCTACTGCAGGAACTCGCGCGCTCGGGCGAGTGTCGGATGAGTCGTTGGCGTCGGACATCGGAGGGGTGCTGAACGAGTGAGGGCTCGTCAGACGAACTTTGCAGTCTAGCCGAGCGCCTTCGGTCCAGCACCGTAAACATCGGGTCGCGAGCGCGGACTCCCGCTACAGATCCTGAACAGGGCTCGAACTAGTCGTGAGGGAGGCTCGCGGCCAACTCCTCGAAGGCCGCCCGGAAGGGGTGGTCATCCGCGATCAGTTCGAGCGCCGAGTTCGCGTCGAGCTTCGCCCGCTCGAGGTCTTCCGCCGCCCGGCCAGCCTCCATCGCGATGCGCGCGTACTGTGCCCGCGTTCGGAAGAAGAGCGCGCGGTCGAAGCGAGCGACGGCGAGTGTGGGATCGGCCAGGATGCACTCGTCGTAGTCGGCCAGAGCGGCCTCGTAGGTGCGGGCGCTGGCCGAGGACTCGCCCGCTGCCGCTCGAAGCCGTGCGAGCTGAACACGCGTCACCGCGCGGTTCAGCAGTGCGGCGGCGTGACCGGGATCCAGACGGAGCGAAGCATCGAGCTCATCGATGGCAATCTCGAACTCCTCGCGGACATCGTCGGGGATTCGATTCGCTTTGGCGCGCAGCGCGGTACGGAGGTGAGTCTGAGCGCGCAGACCGCGGCTGCGCGCTTCGCCCGGCTCGAGTGCCAGGAGCAGATTGAAGTCGATGATCAGCTCGTCGAGCCCGTCGAGCTTCAGGAGCTCGCGCTCGGGCGCCATCGGTTCACCCGCTGAAGAGAGCACCCCGCCGCCAGCGACGTAGGCGGGCCCGTAGCCGAGGTAGAGGTCTCCGGCGATCACCGAGTGCCGCATGGCTTGCTCGACATTCTCGGTGAGCAGGTAGAGCCGCGACAGGGACAGGTGCGACTCGAGCGAGGTCGCTTCCATCTCGATCACCTCGCGATGCCGCGCGATGGCCAGCTCCAGGTTGCCCTCCAACCAGGCCAGCTGCCCCTCGACCTGAACCCTCTCGACCGTGGCGCGTGGAGAGAGTGCCGAGAGCGCACGCCGCAGGTCCATGGCTCCGCGAGCGCGCCAGTCCTCCACTCTGGCCGTCAGCTCGGGGTTCGTGTCGACGACACTGATGCGGTAGAGCGACGCGAGGACCAGGCCACGCTCGCGGTGGAGCTGATCGATATCCGGTTGCAGCTCGTCGGCCGTATCCAGAGCCACGAGCGCTTCATCGAATCTACCCTGCTCGCGCAACAGTCGGCCGAGGAAGAACCACACATGGCCGACCTGGTTGACGGCCAGGAACTCCTCGCACTCGTCGATCGCTTCCTGCAGGATCGGGAAGTGACCGCGCTCGCGTCCCGAGCCCGCCGTCTGAACAGCGCGCGCATTCCCGAGCGCTTCGATGACTCGGTTGGAGAGCGCGAGGGTCTGTTCCGCGATTACGCGGCCGCGATCCGCCAGGCGCCGCTCGCCGCGCGCGTTGATGAAGAACGGCAGCGCGACCAAGAACACGAGCAGCGCACTTCCGATGGCCGTCACGATCGCGCCCTGCCGCCGCGACGCGAACCGCACCAGCTTGTAGATCACCGAGGGCGGCCGGGCCTGGATCGCCTCGCCGCGCAGCCAACGATCCAGATCGCTGGCGAGGGCGAGCGCGCTCGGATAGCGACGCACCGCTTCCTTCTCCATGCACTTGCCGACGATCAGCGCGAGGTCACGAGGCACGCTCGGCACGACCGACTCCAGCGCCGGCGGATTCGACTCCGCCACTCGGCGGAGCACCCCGATCAGGTCGTCGCCCTCGAAAGGAGCTCGCCCGGCCAGTGCCGCCCACAGGCAAGCGCCGAGCCCGTAGACGTCGGTCCGCGGGCCGACCTCGGTGTTTCGGCCGCCGGCCTGTTCGGGCGCCATGAAAGCCGGCGTTCCGATCACCGAGCCCGACTGCGAGAGCGAGATCGCCACCGTGAACTCCTTCGCCAGACCGAAGTCCATCACGTAGATGTGCGGGCGCTCGCCCTCCTCGACCATCAGGTTCTGCGGCTTCAGGTCGCGGTGCACGATGCCTTCACTGTGCGCGTAGTGCATGGCCAGCGCCGCGTCGCGAATCAGGGCGGCGGCTCGGCGCGCATCGACCGGCCCGTCCTCGCCGATCGTCTTGCCGTCGATCCTCTGCATCGCGATGCACTCGGGCGTCGCGTCGTAGATCACCGCGATGTGCGGGTGGACCAGCCGCGCGGCAGCGCGTGCCTCGCGTACGAAGCGCTCGCGGGCGGCCTCCGAGAAGCCGGCGGTGCGCGAGAGCACCTTGAGCGCGATCTTTCGCTCCAGCTCGCGGTCGAAGGCCTCGTAGACGACGCCCATCCCTCCGCGGCCGAGCTCCTCACCGATCTCGAAGCGTTCGAAGTCCAAGAAGCCCGTCTCGATACTCGCCTTCGAGTCCTCGAGCAGAGGAGCCGCGGCTTCGAGCAAGCGCTTCGCCGCCGCCTTGGAGATCTCTCGTGTCACCCCTTCTCGCGAGCGACGGCCTCGGCGCCGACCTCTTCGAAGTCGCGCAGGATCAGCTTGCACATCTTCTTCATCATCGGCGCAAACACGACGCCCATGACCTTCGCGAAGAAGGTCTGCGGGTAGACCTCCATGTCCATCGAGATCAGAGTCCCGCCGTCCTTCGGCACGTAGTTGAACTTGGTGATGTAGCGCGACCCACAGCTCTCCGCCTCGACCGTATAACCCGATCCGAGATCGAAGGCCGTGATCTCCATCGTCTCGGTCGTCTTCATCATGGCCATGATGCGCGTCTCCCTGAATCGAGTTCCAACCCCGACGGGACCATCGGTGAGCACCTCGAGTGACTCGATGCCGGAGATGTAGCTCACGCAATTCTCGAAATCCGTTGCAACAGCCATGACCGTTGCGGGGCTCGCGGCAACCTGCAGTTCGACGTGAATAGACTTCATTGTTTGTCTGTCGGTTGAATGGGTTCTTCGAACAACCAAGAGAGTTCGGCTCTCAGGTCCTCGTCATTCTGAACGGTATCACGGACCGCATCTCTGAGGTGAGCGCGGTAGCGACGCTTCGCACTGGCCAGAGCATTGGAGATGTCCACCTTGGTGAGCCCGTGGCGATCGGCAAGCGTCGCGTAGTCGAGCTCCTCATCCCCCAAGAAGTACTCTCGAAAGACCGTGTAGGTCTGCTGCTTGCCCTTGGCCAAGAGCTCAGCCTCGAGCGAACTCTCGGCCTGCGCAAGCAATTCTCGGCGCCAGAGCTCGTCCAGCGCTTCCTCGGGTCCGCGAGCTCGGGTCTCGGGAACCTCGAGGGGTTCGCCAGACTCGGCATCGCTCTCCAGTGAGACCACGTGTTCGTTTCCACCACGCTTCCAAGTACGTTTTTTGCGTTCGAGGTCATGCAGGAAATTCGTGAGACTTCTCTTGATGAAGCCCCGGAAGCTGCCGCGCTCAGGATCGGCCCGCTTCAAGAAGTCGCTCTGCATCATCCAGACGAAGAACTCCTGAGCCGCGTCGGTCGCATCCTCGTCGGTCCTTGCGAAGCGCCTGCGGATGAAAGCGGTGATCGGGCGCGAGTAGCGCCGAGCCAAGACCTCGAGCGCTTCTGCCGCACTCGCCTCGTCGGCCCTCGAGTTCACCGCAATCCGTGACCAGTAGGTACTCGGAAAGCTCTCCGTACTCCTCTGGCCAGACGCGGAGTCGCTCACTCCTCTTCGTCCTCGTCCTCGCCCAGGTAGCCGACCGCACGCAGGTCGTCCGCCAGCTCCTCGGGTAGCTCGCCCTCCTGGCGCGGGAGCGCTTCGGCCTGCTTCGCGAGCTGCTTCCACAGCTTGCGCGCCTTGCGCACCCGCGGGTCCGTCTTGGGCACTTCGAGCGCCCGCCGCTCGAGGGGATCTTCCACGAGGTCGAAGACGATCGGACTCTCGCCCGGACGATTGCGCACCACCTTGTGGTCACCTGCGTGCAGGCCCTGCATCGGCTCGCGCTTCTGGCCGGGAATCGGTCGGCCGAAGATCAGCTCGAGCGGCGCGGATCGCGGCGGGAGCTGGCCGCCGGGTTCGAAGAGCGGAGTCAGGCTCCGGCCCCAGTGTGTGGCGTCCGCGGGCAGCCCGCACAGGTCGAGGATCGTCGGCGCGAGATCGACCAGGCTCACGAGCGAGTCGGTGCGCGTGCCCGCGGCGATTCGTTCGGGATACCGAATGATCAGAGGGATATGAATCACCTCTTCGTAGAGCGTCTTGTTGTGACCGAAGCGTCCGTGCTCGGCGAACTCTTCACCGTGATCCGAGACGAAGATCACGACCGTGTCGTCGAGGCGACCCGCGGCCTCGAGAGTGCCCAGGATCCTCTTGATGTTGAAGTCGGTATAGAGGATCTCGCCGTCGTAGAGCGCCTCGATGTGCTGCGAGTCCCGCTTGGAGTCGGGCAGCCGCGCCGCGACGAGGTCGGAGATGTTGCGACCGTCTACCTCACCCTCGTAGTCGGGATCGAAGAGGTTGAACTCTTCGGGCGGGTCGTAGTCGTAGTGCACATCCCAGAAGTGCACGAACGCGAAGAAGCGCTCGTCGGGATCAATGCCACCGAACCAATCGTTGAAGCCGTCCACGAGCTTCTCGCCGGTGATGCCCTGGTGAGAGGCGTCCTCCATCGCGCGCAGCTTCGTCTTCCCCTTCGCATCGTCGGGACCGAACTTGGTCGCGTCGACACCGACGCTGGTGCAGTCGTCGTAGCGCTCGAAGCCGCGGTCGAAACCGAAGTACGGGTGGAGGTTCGGTCCCGAGAAGAAGCCCGCGGTTCGCCAGCCCGCTTGACGGAAGCGCTGCGCGACCAGCGGTCGCGACGGATGGAGCTGACTGGCCGCACCGACCACGCCGTGGACCTCGTTGGGTTGGCCGGAGAGCATCGCCATGTGAGCCGGGACCGTCCAGCTGGTCGTGCTCATCGCCCGCTCGAACAGGAGCCCCTCTCCCGCCATGAGCTTGTCGATGTTCGGGCTGGTGAGGATGTCCGGCTGCAGCTCGCTGCGGTAGCCGTAGCAGGAGAGGTGGTCGGCGCGCAGGCTGTCAACACTGAGTAGCAGCACTCCGCGCGGGCCACCCTCGGCAGTCGACACCGGCTCGGCGCCACAGGCCGCCGCGAGCGCGCCTACCGCACAGACCAGTGCCGCGCTCCCCCACCAGCTTCTACTTGATTGCTTCATGCACTCTCCGCACTCGGTTCAGAGTACGTGGGATCCGAGACTTCCGCCTCGCTCGCTTCGGTGTCCGGTGAAAAGAGATCGCAGGCCAGGATCAGCGCGAGAGGCGCGTGGTGAATCAGGAGGCGCGCCAGAGAGACGTCCATCAGCTTGGACCAGCTGCCCTGCTTCCAGCCCGTCGCGAGGTACGCGCCGAAGACCATCAGCAGGCCGGCGGCGAGCCAGAGGAAGGGAAGCGCGCGGCGAATGCGCTGTTCGACATTCAGCTTGGGTAACTTCAACGCGAACCAGGCGCACCAGAAGAGCGGCCAGGCCCACAGCACTCCCCAGAGACCGGGATCGACGAGCTCCTCGAACATTCGATTCGCGATGTCGCCCGCGCGCTCGGCTCCGCTCGCCAGCTCCTCCAGGATGCCGGCGGACAGATAGTTCTCGCCAACGCGTACGGCCATGTTGCGAGCGACCCACTTCCAGAGCAGTGCGGTCGTAACCAGGACGCCGAGCAGGGAGACGAGCGAGTTTCGCGAACGACCGAGCATGCTCTCGCGCCTGACGACGAACGCGAACAGGAGAGTCGCGGCGATGATGGACGGAGCGTAGACCAGGCCCTCGTTCTTCGTGAGAATGGCGCCGGCGCCGAGCAGCGTCGCCAAGGACCAGCGCGCTCGCGCGTCGCGCCCGACGGCCGCAATTCCTTCGAGGACGTAAGCCGCGAGCGCGGTCAGGAAGAGCGCGAGTGGAATATCCGCCAGCGCGGAGTCTGCACCCAGTCCGTAGGAACCCTTCTGTGCGTCGAGGACGGAGAAGCACGGCGCTGTCGCGAGCACCAAAGTCAGACCCGTCGCGACGAGTGGTGGCGCTCGTCGGCGTGCGTAGCCGTAGATCACGCAGAGCAGCGCGAAGAAGAAGGTCGGAAAGAGAACGCGAATGCCTTCGTCGCGGTCAGCGCCCAGCTGGAGCGAGAGCGCGCAGATGGCGGGGATCAGCGGCGGGTAGCTCGGGTGAGTACTCGCCCACTCCTGGTTAGCCATGCGCTCCGGCACGGGCGTGTACTCATCGGCCATCCACTGCGCGTGCAGGACCCAGCGACGTTGCGCGTCGATGCTCCAGACGGGGCGCTGGACGGCGAACCAGAACGAGAGAGCGACGAGCGGGATCACCGGCAGGAAGCCCATCCACTCGCGCACTCGGCTCGCCTTCGGTTGGTTCGACTCACTGTCCGCGCCGGCGCGCAGAAGGAAGCCGGCCAGTGGTGCGAGCAGGAGCGGAAGGATGACGACCGGGCGGAAGAGCTCGAAGGGACCCAGCACCGCGGTCAAGAGCCCGAGCCAGGCCGCCCCGCAGGCGAACGCGATGCCGAGGCGCTCGGGTCCGGCCAGTGCGCGCGGACGAATACACGCCAGCCAGCCGTAGCCCGAGAGGACCAGAACCAGGAGCACGACGAGCGCGGGCCAGATGTGGTCGAACATCAGTCGTCCGCTCCAGACTTCTTGCGCTTGACGGCGGTGTCGGTCGGAGTGGCTACCCAGCCTTGCCCGGGTCGCAGGGAGACCATCATGCTGGCGTTCACGTCAGCGGCTTTGAGCAAGCGCGCGTTGCGCTTCAGGTTCGGCGACTCCTGCTCGATGACCTGCATCGGCCAGCCGGTATGGATCGCGGTCGAGGCCAGCACGTTCGAGAACTTGCCGGAGTAGGACAAGACGATCCGCTCGTGCCCCTTCTCGCGCAGGTCTTCGATCACGCGCTCGAGATCCGAGATCATCGCGGCGCTCCCGAAACCGTATAGCTCGGCGCGCCGAGCTATACTGCCCTTGCGACTGCCGATCTTCTTGTCGAGCGGGAAGCGATCGGCCAGCGCCTCTTGAACCTCGACGACGTTGAAGATCAGACAAGCGCCGAGCAGCAAGAGTCCCAGACTGTACCCAGCTCGGTTCATCGTGCCTTCGCGCTGATCCAAATCGGAGACGACCAGGCCAGCGCCCCATCCATTCGAACGACTCTCACTTGTATCCACTCACCGGGTTTCCAGTCACCGGGTTGCCAGCTCTCGTCCAACTGCGGTGTACCGAGCGGCACCCCTTCGAGACGAACCTCCGCGCGAACCGTTCCGACCTTGGTCATGATTGGACCATCTACGAGCGAACCGTCGGTGGTTCGAAGCGAAACTTCTTCGGATCGCCGCTCTCGACGGAGGCGTAAGATCGGCTCCTTGCCAACCCGGACCCTCGCCCCGAAACCGCACTCGCCGTAGGGGCCCAGGTCGCCGTTGAGCAGGATTCCCGCCTCGGTCCGGAGGATGGACTCGGGTCGAGTGCTGCGATGCGCGAGCGGATCCGAGGACCAGCTCGCATCTTCCAGCTCCAGGATCAGGCGCGGATCCTGTGTGGTTCCGCCCAGCCGAATGGAGAGCCAGCGCTCGTCACCAGCTCCGTGCCAGGCGTGAGCGACCTCGCCGTTCCGGAGCACCTCGACGCGCGCGAGGGCGGCCCCCGCATCGACGCGGACGCGGAGCGACGCATCCGGTGCGACCTCACCCTCCTCGCCCATGATCAGCGAGCCGAGGCCGACGTCGAGCGCGATCTTCGCCGTCGCCGCGTAGGTTCGCCGCGCGCGCAAGCCCTCGAACAAGTTGGCGCGATTCGGTTCGCGCACGTAGACCGCCGTGAAGGCGCCCATCGTCGTGACGTGATCGCTGGCCGCGATGACGCCGAACCGCTTGCCGCTCTTCAGATAGTCCACCGCGTGCGGGTGAGCGCGCACCGCATGGAAAGCGCGCAGGTCGTCGTCGCGCGAGAAGTACGAGCCGCGCCGGCTCTGGTAGACCTCGACCTCGCACTCGATCGCCGCGTTCTGCCGGGGCCAGCTGAGCAGGACCTTGGGATCGTCGAGCTGGTGCGGGATCGCGATCCAGCGCTGCTTCGGATAGTTCGCGAAACGATTGCGCGGCGTCCACTCGCGGAACGGACCGTCGAGAGCTTCGGTCGGATCCATGCAGAAGAAGTTGCGGTGCCCGTCGGTCTGCGCTTGTTCGAAGCCGAAGAGCGTGGCGAAGCTGCCCGGTCGATCGAACCGCTCGGACATCTCGCGCGAGTAGGCCCACTGGCCAGTCGTGAGGTGTTGGTAGTGCTCGGTCAGCGCCATGAAGTCGAGCACTCCGATGTCGACGGCATAGCGGTACTGCGCGAGCTGGTTGCCGTCCTCGTCCATCTTGCAGCGCGAGAGATCGCTGTGGCGATGCAGGTCGCCCCACATGCGCGTCCAACCTTCGGGCGCAATCGACGGGTTCGGATCGAGATAGGCGAGCGGGTTCGAGACGCCGGTGCGCTCGGGTTCGCGTCCGTCGGACAGCTCCCACTTCGGCGCTCCGCCCGCCAGGCTCAGCTCGACCAGCGCGATGCGCGAGTCGCCGGACAGAGACTCCTCCCACGCGCCCGCTCGCGGAAACTCGCGATAGCGCGAGTCCGTCTCGTAGGCCAGCGCGACTCCCCCGCCCTTCGTCGCGATGACGGCGAGCCCATCGACGCCCGGTCCGTCACTGCTGGGAAGCGTCACGACCGAGCTCCACCCTTCGGTCCTGTCGGAGCGCGCCGCGACGCGCCACTCCCACGCTACGCGACGGTTCGCTCCCGTACCCGGTGTGCCTCGCTTGCCCTGATCGTTGACTCGATTCCAGCGAGCCATGGCGCGATAGAAGAGCCACAGCACTCCGGCCTCGTCGATCACGAGGCGAGGAAGCTCCGCCATCGTGAAGCCTTCGCTCGCTCGACCGATCGCGCCGTCGAGCAGGCCGTTCGGGAGCTCGAGCGCGTGGAGCTTGCCCTCGTGAAAGACGCTCAGCCGAAGCTCGCGCTTCCGGTGCATGCCGGCGCCCTTTCCGAAGTCCGCCGAGCCCTCGTCCCAGGCGACGAAGACGCGTCCGTCGCGATCGACGGCGAGCGATGCGTTGGCCTCGAAGGCCTCGGTACCTGCGATGCGATGCTCGGTCCCGTCCGGCGCGCGATAGAAGACGTCGTAGTCGCCCGCGTCGTAGCGGTCGAAGGCCAGGTGAGCTGCGCCGGACTCGGTGAGGACCAGGTCGGGACACCAACCGATCGGCTCGCCCTCTTCGAAGAGCTGACCGTTGCGCCAACGCGAGCTCGAGACGCGGAGCTTCGCATCGGGCAGTGCGTCCAGCTCGAGCTCGTCGGGAGCCCAGTCGATCCAGGCCTCCGCCTTGCCGTCATGCACGGCCGAGCGTGCCGGTCCAAGAAGCTCGCCCATTGTCCAGCCCTGGGAGAGATCGCCCGCGGCCGTTCGGTAGTGCAAGCGAACCCCGTCCGCTGCTCGCACGAGCACGGGAGCGCGCGGATCGAGCCCGTCCTCCGCCGAGCCCTCGACCAGCTGCACTCCTGAAACCGCGATCTCGGGAGCCTGCGATGCCAGTGCTGTGCTCGTCGCAAGCAACGTGCACGCCGACGCCAGGGAAACCAAACGGGCTGCTCTTCGCGGTCTATTCACGTGCTTCGGAGGACCATGCGCTTTTCGAAAAAAGAGCGATGAGCCCTTCCGCCGATCCCGTACGAACGAGTGTACCTTGACGTCTGCATTTCCCCCAGCGAGGAGAGCCCCATGACCACACTCAGACTGCTATCGACGATCTTCATTTCTCTTGGACTCACACTCTCAGCCGGAGCTGCTCGAGCTCAGTCCGATCACCCGGACGCCTCGAAACTCCTCGATGAGTTTCAGAGCTCTCACGGTCTGAACGGGGTTGCGGGTGCTCGCTTGACTGGAAAGGTCTCCTGGGTGGGGCTCCCGCTCGCCGGCACGATCGTGGAGGTCTATGGCGGCTACGGAAAGGCAATCCTGACGCAGGAGTTCCCGAGCCTCGGGAAGTTCGAAGCCGGTTGGGACGGAGAGCTGCTCTGGGAGCGCACCCCGACGACCGGAGCGAAGGTACGGACGGGATGGGTGGCCTGCGAGCACCTCCGCCGAATGGCGATCTCACAGAACATCGACTGGCGCCAGCTCTACGGAGCAGCCAAGACCGTCGGTGTGGAGGAGATCGACGGGGTCAAGTGTTGGAAGCTCGCGCTCACTCCGCTCGACCTGATGAAGGCTGGCGACGAAGGACGCCCGCCCGCCGATCACTGGTACCTCGACCAAACGAGTGGCGCCCTGGTTCGCGTTCAGCTGCACACCGCGAGCGCCGGCGGCGAGAGCGCCGTGTCGCAGGTCGACTTCAAGGAATGGAAGCGCGTCGGTGAGCGCCTGATCGCCCATCGCCGCGAGCTCACCATCTCGGACTTCACCTTGGCGCTGACCTTCGAGAGCGTCGAGCTGGGCCTCGAGCTGCCGACGGGCTTCTTCACAGCGGGTCCGGACGTCGTTGCAGCCGCGACGACGAGCGAAGCAGATGAAGCTGGAGTAGGCGGCGAGAGCGCGACCGCGATTCGGATCGAGACTCTCGAGGTGAGGCACGTCGCGACGATCCGCCTGACTTGCAAGCACGCCGATCTCAAGCAGACCCTGTCGACGATTCTGCCCGAGGCGATGGGCGCCGTCTTCGGCTCTGGCGCGAGAGTGGTCGGCGCTCCCTTCGTTCGCTACCACAACTGGGGCGACGACCTGGACATCGAGGGTGGCATCCCGGTCGCCGAGCCGATCCTGCCGAAGGGGCGCGTTCAGCCGCGCACTCTGCCTGGTGGACCGGCGCTCGTGACGATCCATCTCGGCCCCTACGACCGACTCGGGGAGACCCACACGCGCATGCAGGAGTACGTGGAAGACAACGAGCTTCAGCTCGCGGGCGCGCCCTGGGAGGAGTACCTGACCGACCCCGGCATGGAGCCGGATCCCAAGAAGTGGAAGACGAAAGTGATCTACCCGATCAATCGGTAGTCAGTCGCCGAGCACGCGCTCGCGGTGTTCCTTCATCCAGTCGGGAATCACCGCGGGCGGGCGGACCGCGCCGCCCGAGACCCAGGCCGCCGTCTCGGCGCGGTCGACCTTGCGCGGAGTCAGAACGGGAAGCGCTTGCTCCAGAGCAACCCGCGCAAACTCGTCAAGGCCTTCCACTTCGGCTGCGTTCGCCCAGCGGAAGAAGCCGATCCATCCCGCCAACTCGGAAGCGCGTTCGAGGTAGCTCGCCATGCGCTCGTACTGCGCACCTTCGGGAGCGGACAGTCTGAGCTCGCCAGTCTCTCGGTTCAGTGACGAGTGGAGCGGAACCGTTCCGACTCGCCCCGCCAGTTCTTCGCCGCCCGGGTTGCGCTCGGGCCGATAGAAGCGAACCTCGAGGTCCGCTTCGAAGCGCAGACGGTCGCCGTCCACGCGGAACCGAACGTCGCGGTCGACGATCAAGCTCTTGCCACCGGCGAAAATCGGGAGGCAGAATTGCGGCGCCAGGTCGGCGCGGGCGACGACCATTCCCGCTTCGGTGTTCTCGAGCGGATAGGAGAGGTGGATCGAGCCATCGGCATCGATGTCGACGAGCCAGTCGCCGGCTTCGCGGCTGGTCGAGAATGCGAGCGCGGCTCCCGTGAAGGAGGCGCTGTCCTTCGGCAGCAGCAGGGTGCGTCCTTCGCGTGAGCGGAGCTGCCAGCCCGACTCGTGCTGCTCGAGGCGCGAACCGCGCCACTCTTCGGAACTGGACGCGTCGCTGAAGCGCCCGGCCAAACCGAAGACCACTCCGCCGGGAACAGAATTGAAAGTCAGTCGCGATCCAACCGTGGGGTCGATGCTCCCGCGACGCAGCGGTATTGCCGCTTCCACTGCCGCGACCTCGACCAGGTCCCCGGACTTGCCGCTGTACTCGACCGGCGGTTTCAGGAAAGGCTCGGCCGTTCCGTCGTCGGTGAGGGGGCGCTCGAGCGGACGCAGCGGGCGCTCGACTCGAACCGTGATGGGTCCGGAGTTCGCCTGAGCGTAAACCGGACCGAGAGTGCAGAGACCCAGCGCGAGCAGTGCGCCTCGAATCAGAAAGCTGGCTGACGACTTCATGAGTGTCATTCTAGATCTCGCCGAAGGAGCGATGCTCCGGTAAACCTCGTTAAAGCTCTGCAACGAACATTACGAGCGAGACTGGCGAGCGCCTGCGCCCGTTCCTGGCGGTCCTCTTAGAACTCGTCTGGAGTCTGCAGAGCGAGAGCTTCGAAGAAGCGCTGGGCTTTGTTCTGGGCCTTCTGCCAGGGAATGTCCGCGCGAACGAACAGACGGCGCAGCGCCTCGCGGCACTCCTCTTCCTGGTTGGCCTGTACTTCAATCTCCACTTCGTGATCGATCTGTCCGCCGGGGAACTCCGTGCGGTCCATCTCGAACGTGATCTCGAGACCTTCGATCTCCACCGGTCCGAAGTAGCGACGCAGGTTGCGGAAGCTCCCCACGCACTCGAGCGGTTGTCCGACCACCGCGGTCCGCGCGGTCTCCACGATCGGAATGCCTTCACTCTCGAGGCCATCGAGCAGAACTCCGAGAGGCGATTCGACGCCGGCGAGGATGCGCTCCGCAGTAACCGGATCGATCTCGATCTCCTCTTCAGCGCGTTCGATCAAGCCATCGAGCGATCGCTCGACAGGACCCTTCACTGTCAGGATCCGGCGGTTCTCTTCGAACCGAAGGCGCAGGGCCAAGCCGCTTGCTCGCAGGCTTCGATCATCCGTATCGAAGAAGTGATTCTCTTGGAGAGAGATCGCATCCGTGTTGGATTCGGCGCCGAGCAGGTGAGCGAGTCGATCGAAGTCGTCTTCTCCGCGAACAGAGAGCTTGAACTCGATCTCTCGACCTTCCGTTTTGTTCTGGTCCGTCATGGGGCTGTTCCAATCCTTCCCCTCCTTTTCGGCGCTTCAGACCGAGTTCTAGACCAGAAAGAAGTTCATCTGGGGAGGAAGCCCCATTCTAGGCCCTCAGGATCATTGGTTCTCGTTTCCGATTCCAAAATCGTGGGTCCGCGCAGGAACCGAGCGTCGAAACCGACGTGAAGGAAGCCGCTTTCGACGAGCGGCTTCCCGATGATCCATTCGATCGAGGCGCCGGTCAGTTCGGCGCCCAAGCGAGCGTTGGAAACTCTCCCGTTCGCCGCACAGCGTCGAGTACCTGCTCGAGCTCGGCGACGTGAGGAGTGTTCTCGAAACGCTCCACCGCCGCCGCGAGTAGCCGCGTAGCGCCCTTGCTGTCCTTCTCACACAGAGCGCGTGCGTCGAGCAACGAGTCGCGCGCCTCGAGTGCGATTCGAACGAGCCCGCGTTCACCGGCTTCACTCAGGAGTCCCGATCCACCCGAAGCGACCAGCTTCTCGTAGGACCGGTGAGCCTCGGCCAAGCGGCCTTCCGACTCTGCCAACCTCGCGCTCTCGCACAGGGCTGCGAGCTCGCGCGACTGCTTCCAAGTTTGCGTGCAGACGGACTCCTTCTGACACGATCCGATGCCCTTTCGGATCCGCTCCTTCAGGTCGTAGCCGGCCGTCTCCTTCGTCAGCGAAATGGTCTCGGTCCCATCCGCGCTCTTGATCTGGATACTCGGATAGCCATTCGCGACGAGCCTCTCACGCTCGGACTCCTCCATCTGATCCAGCTCCACGATCAAGGGAACGCACTGCTCCGCAAGCTCCTGCAGCTCCTTGTCCTCGGTCATGGACAGCTCTTTCTCATCCGCGAGCCCACACTGCGAGTAGCGCCCGAAGACCAGCAGCGGTCGGCCCGTCGCCGAAGCGATTCGATCGGCCTCTTCGGCTTCGCGAACCCACTGAATCTCGCCGTCCGCGACGGGATGGTAATTGGCCAGTGTCGCCGGAAGGGCGACCGACGCGGAGAGTTCGTTCGTGCTGAGCGGAATCGTGACGAGCTTGACGGGCTCTCTTCTCGTCGAACGATCGGAGCCGTTCCACAGCCATGCGGCACCTGCGAGCGCGAGGATGCCCGCAGCAATTGCGAGAGAGCGGTAGAGAGGAACGAGCCGTCGAACGGCCTCACTCTCGATGCTCGCCTCGAGCTCTTCGAGCTGGAGGGCGCTCGTTGGAAGGGCATCGCCCTCGCCGTCACTCATGTGATGAACGTCCCGATAGGCCTCGGCAACGGCGCGCAGCTCGGAGTCGGAAGCAAGCTGCTTCTCGAACTGCGCTCGCGCATTCTCATCGAGGTTCCCGTCGGACCATGCTCGGATGAATTCGATCGAGTATTGATTTCCCATGACAAGCGTTTGGTGAAGGCGCAGATCTAGTGCAAGAGTGGTAGTTGATCTTTATAGGCCTTGAGCTTCTCGGCGAGTAGCAATGAAGCTCGCCGAACACGACTCTCAATGGTCTTCACAGGTGCGTCCATGACCTCCGCGATCTGGACACAGGTCATTTGTTCGAAGCGGAACAGAACGAAGGCCTCGCGCATCTCCTCCGAGAGACGATCGATGGCTTCGTTGGCTCGCGCGAAGAGGAACTCGATGGCCTCGGTCTGCTCGAGCTCTTGATCGACCGGCGGAGCTGTCTGAGCTTCGCGGTCCGAGATCGCCATCAGGCCGGCGCGGCGATCGGTGCGCTGGCGAGCATTCAGGAAGACGCGGTACGCGACCGTGCGAAGGTAGCCGGCCGCCGAGCCGCGACCGTCGAACTGGTCGCGCTTGCGCCAGACCATCAGGAAGGTCTCCTGCAAGAGATCGTCCGCGTCCGATGCGTTGCGGGTCAGGCGATAGAGAAAGCGGAAGAGCGCGTCGCGCTGCTCATCGAAGAGGAAGCGCAGAGAGGCACGGTCCAAGCTGTCGATCTCCGTTCCCTCGGAGTTCGCCCATGGTCCGTAGAGGACCGGCGAATCCGAGTTCTTGTCCGAGGATGAATCGTGGGCGAGCAAGGGGAGTCCGAAGAGGGTGCTGAGCTTCAGGGGCCGTCGAGAAGGTCGAGTCGGGGCGCGCTACCGAGGCCAAGTGACAAGGTAGGAGAGCACGTTCCTGCAAGAAAGAGACGAATCCCGCGCCAAACCTCTCGGGAGTGCTTCCGGGACTCCCTGGCGCGCTACCATGCGAGTGAAATGCGCCCCAACCGCTCTCCTACCTGCCCGCACGCACCCTACGCCGCCCTCGCCGCCCTCCTCCTTCTCGCCCCCGCTCTCCCGTCTTGCGCCGACGAGCCTCGTCCCGACGTTATCCTCGTCGTCGTCGACACCCTGCGCGCGGATCGCATGTCCTGCTACGGCTACGAGCGGCCGACCACGCCGTTCATGGACCGGCTGGCTACCGAAGGAGCGCTCTTCGAGGACGTCACCGCGCAGTTTTCGTGGACCGTCCCCTCGATGGTCTCGATGTTCACGGGGCGGTACCTGACCGACCTGACCGAAGAGGTCGGTCCCGATCGGACGACGCTCGCCCAGGCCTTTCAGAGCGCGGGCTACGCCACGGTCGGCGCATCGGCCAACCTCTTGCTGCAGGCGGACACGGGGCTCTTGGCTGGCTTCGACTCCTTCAGCGCGACACCCGAAGACGACCTCGAACAGGATCGCAGCCTGACCGAGCTGGGGGAGAGCGTGCTCCAAGGTGCCGCGTCGCAAGTCGATCTCGACCGACCGAGCGGAGAGCGCAAGCCCGTCTTCCTCTACCTGCACGCCTTCGAGCCGCACGATCCTTATCGGCGCTATCCCGGTGTCAGCAAGGCCTTCCTGGACATGGACGCGGAGCCGCTGGCGCCGGACGGTTGGCACGAGGAGCAGCTCCTCCCCTATGGCGAGCTGGCGCCCGAAGACGATCCGTTGTGGGCCAGCGAGCTCGCGTGGATCGATCGAGCGCGCGATCGCTACGACCAGGAGCTGCGCTCGGTCGACGAGCAGCTCGAGAGCCTGGTCGAGTCGATGCGCGCACGCGGGATCCTGGACAACGCCATCATCGCGATCGTCTCCGACCACGGTGAGGGACTCTGGGATCACAGGCCCGCAGGTTGGCTGCGCGAGCGCGCGACCGAATCGGAGCAGGCTCGCGAGCGCTTGCCGCGCGAGTTCTTCTACCAGAAGCACGGCGCGATTCAGTTCCAGGAAGTCCTGGCCACGCCCATGGTGATTTGGGGAGCGGGCGTGCGCGCGGGCGTTCGCATCGAGACACCCGTCGAGAACATCGACCTGGCCCCGACACTGCTCGAGCTCGCCGATGTGCCGAGTGCTGCCGGCCTTCACGGCAGGAGCCTCGTGCGCGCGATCGAACGCGGGCGTGGCGAACCGCGTGACTACGTCTACTCGCTCGGCGTGCAGGGCGCGGCCGTTCGAGAGCTCGCCACCGGTCTCAAGCTGATCGTCGCACAGCGCAAGTCGGCCAGGCTCGGCGAACCCAACCAGCTCTACCACTTGCCGAGTGATCCTCTGGAACGGACGGACCTGATCGGGCAACGCCCGAAGGACGCCGCGCGGCTGCTCGCGATCTTCGAAGAGTGGCTGGTCGCGTATCCGACCGATCGGGACTCGCGCTCCGGCAGCCGCGCATCGGAGCGCACCAGCGCCCTCCGCAAGCGCCTCTCCGCAATCGGTTATGCGGCCGAGGAGACCACCGACGAGGAATAGCCGCTCGGAGGGGTGATGGATCCGCGCCTCGGGTGCTATTCCGGAGTAACCCCAGCCCGCCGGGACGCTAGTCTCGCGCAAGACCCGGGCCCTGGATCTTGAAAGCGCATGCACTCTCACCCTCTCCGTCGAAGCACTAGCTGGCTCGCCGCCCTCACTCTGGCGCTCAGCTTCGCCTCCAGCTCGGCCGCGTCTGCGCAGGCCGCAGCCGGTCCGGATAGAACACCCCAGAGAGCTGCGCTCGAACGGATTCAAAAGACGCGAGAGGACCTGAGCGATTGGCTCACGTCGCTCGATCCCGAGCGCGAGCTCACGAAGCAGGGCAAGCAACGCCTGCGAGAGAACGTTCGAGTCCTGACGGACGCCCTCGAGTGGGTGCCCTCCGAGATCATCCCGATCGCGGAGAACCTTCTCGACCTGGCCTCCTATCAGATCACTCGACTTCCACACAGCTCGTACTTCATCGGCGGCGGTACCAAGTACTACGTCCGCCGAGTCGGGCTCAACGCACTCAAGCTGGTTCAGGCCAACGGACACCGGCGCGAGCTCGCGGACTGGATGACGCGGGGAGTCCTGGCCGAGCGCAAGCTGAACGACGACAGCCGACGCTGGTTCGCGCTCTACTTCCTGCTCTCGGGCGAGCCCCCCCTGCTCGACAGGATCTTGGTCCGCATTGCCCGCGATGCCGATGACGCTCTTGGCAATGAAGTCCTCGAACTCCTCCCCTCACGATCCGGGCCAACCATCGACGAGTACTTGGTCGAACGGCTCGCGATGCCGCGGGTGATCGGAACTCCGCACCCGTACAACCTGCTCCGCGAGCGGCTCCAGAACGGTCCACTGGACTCGACCGCTGCGAGCCATCTGATCCTTCACGTCAAGGGGCTCTTGCTCGCGAACGACTGGCGTATCGCTTCGCGCGGCATCGAGCTGTGCCGTGACATGAAGCCCGAGCGAGCCACGCCGATGTTGATCGAGGCTCTCTTCACCTGGAAGAAGCGCGGCGAGCTAGGCGTGGCGAATGCGCGTCGCATGACTTGGGACATCGTCGGAGTCCTGCAATCGCGCTCGGGTCGCAGCATCGGCGCGACTCCGCAGAACTGGATGACGTGGTGGAATGCAGTCCGCGACGGCCTGGCCGAGTTCGCGGATGGAGAGCCGAGTGATGACGTCGCGCAGGGCAGCACGGCCGAGTTCTTCGGCCTGCACCCCAAGTCCGATCGCCTCACGTTCATCATCGATCACTCGACGAGCATGTCGTGGCGCTGGTCCAACTCGAACTCGACGCGCTACGAGCAAGCGATCGATCAGCTGCTCAACTTCCTGCAGACCTCCGGCGAGCTGACCGAGTTCAACATCATTCTCTTCGACAGCAGCCCGCTCACCTCGACGCCGCACCTGATTCCCGCGTCGGTGCGCAACCTGGAGCGCGCACGCAAGTCACTCTCCTCTCGCTCGCCGAGCGGGAGCACCTTCTTGCGCGGCGCCGTCGAGACCGCACTCAAGTTAGATCGCTATGGCACCGTGGATCCGGCCAAGGTCGAGATCGACACGATCGTCGTCCTGTGCGACGGACAGACCGACTCGGGAAGCGGCTGGGTGCGCCCGCTGCTCGAACGAGTCAACGAGGACCTCCGCGTCGTCTTTCACTGTGTCCAGATCGGCTCGGAAGGCGACGGGACACTCGAAGAGCTGGCGCGGCTCTCGGGCGGCGAGTTCGTCCGCATCCCCGAGTAGGGCGGCTCTCAGCTCTCTTGGGTGATCGGCACGGCCAAGTGCCCGTTGAGCGCATAGCGACTCTCGTCGTAGCGCGAGCCCTCGCCATCCCAGTTCAGAGTTCCGAGGTGCACGCGACGAACTCCCAGGCTCCGATCTTCCAGGTAGAGGCGCAGCGCGAAGGCCACGATCGGAAAGGAGATCTCGCTCCAGGGGATCTCGTCGAACTCGAAGAACCTGGTCTCCAAGCTCTCGACGCCGGGTCCGTGGTGAGGCTCGATCATCTCGGCGTGAAAGACCGCGTAGATCTGGCTGATGTGCGGAATGTCGAGGTAGGCGTGAGGAGAGGTGACGCGAACACTCGCTTCCGCTTCCTCCAGCGTCTCTCGAATCGCACCCTCGACCGTGCTCTCCCCCACCTCGAGGAAGCCCGCGGGAATCGTCCACAGCCCGCGCTTCGGTTCGATGGCGCGCCGGCAGAGCAGCACCTTCCCGGCCTCTTCGACGATCGTCCCGGTCACCGTGCGCGGGTTCTCGTAGTGGATGTAGTCGCAGCTCGTGCACACCCAGCGCGTTCGGTCGTCCCCCTCGGGAACCCGATCCTCCATCGAGGAACCGCACTCGAAACAATACTTCACGACTGACCGCCCGGTGAGGAGCCGTCGAGAGAGTGAGCGTGGAAGCGCTCAGCCATGGAACTGGTGATCAACATGAACCCGTGCTTGCTGCGCAGACTCTGCAGTCTACTGCCAGCAATTGCACACGTTCGAATCCGGTTCTGGCTAGAACCCGGCGACTCTGGGTCGCAGGCGTAGGTCGAGCCTCTCGAGTGCTCCGTCGAGACCTTTGCCGTCGAGCTGAACGCCATTGGGCTCCGTACTGCCGCCGGGATTGATGCAGACCCCGGAGAACTTCTGGTTGGCGAGCCGGAAGAAGTTCGCTCCCCAGCGCGGGAGCATGTGGTGAGACTCGACATCGTCCAGCGAGGGATCCTTCGAGCGGAAGCTGCGCTTGAACTCGGCCAGCTCACGCTCTCCGGTAAAGAGCGCCAGCTCGTCCGTCTCGGGGACTTTGATCAGTCGATAGCCCTCACCGCTTCGAACGATACCGGCCAGGTACAACGGCCAGTCGGCGGCGATCATCCCGCAGACTCTCTGCTCCGCCGAGTAGTCGCCGCGCTGCAGCTTCGCGAGCGCTTCGATGACCTGACAGCCCTCGGGTTGGTGCATGAGCTTCGCCCAGAGTTGGATGTGGAACATCTCCACGGCGTCCAGGGTGAGCGTCTTGTCCGTCGCGAGTCCGTCCGCGGGAGGATCCAACACGAGCCCATCACAGCGTCCCGAGAGTCGCAACCAGTTCATGAAGGGCGGGTCCGTCACTCTTCGCAGGGGGCGCGAGATCTGCGTCTTGGAGTAGCGCACGAAGTCGCGGTAGTGCTCGTCGTCGCTGAACATCGGCAGGTAGCGCTTCCCGCCGTACTCGATCTCGGACTGCGCGCCGGTGAGCGGCGGACCGAGGAGGTTGCGCCAGTTCAGTGAGAGTGAGCGAATCACTTCCGGCTTGAGCCCGTGCAACCAGGTCACGTCGCCCAGGCGTTCGAAGGGCAGCTCCGGAACGAGGGCCAGCTGCTTGATGCCGAGGATCGGCGGGAAGAGCATGGAAGGCAGTGAGTTGCGGTGCAGTCGGACGCCTCCGTCTTCTCCGAACGGGTCGATCATGATCTCGACCGGGCAGCTCGGGGCGGACCAGATCCAGCGGAAGGCCTCGATGCTGGTCATCGGAGCGAGCTCGAAGGGCTGGCTCTTCCGCGCCAATGAGCGCAGTCCCTCATCTTCGCTCGTGTAGATACTGATGCGGACGACCTCTTGGCCAGCCGCATCCTTCGCGATCTCGGTGCTCGGCCAGGTCTGATCCGAAGCCTCGCCGCGCTCGAACGGAACCCACATGTCGAGGTCCATCGCGAAGCTCTCCGTCGCACGCCACGACTGCTCGGGTTCGGCATCTGCAAGCGCTTTGATCTGCAGCAAGCGAGCGTGAGCCTCACGCGGAGTTCGTCGATCCCGGAACTCGTTTCGGTCGATCGGATCCAGGCTGATCGCCGGCACGACCGAGGCATCGATCTCTTCTTGCGAGGGAACGATCGAATCCAGGAAGTTCGACTCATCCGACTCCAGGACTCCAAGTGTCCGCTCTCGGTCGATCGTTTCGTTGCCGGCATCGGGCTTCGAGGGCGTCGACGGCGCCGAGTCACTGGCGACGAAGCTGTCCGCCGTTGCGCCGTGCTCTCCGGCGGCGTTGCTCAGGCGAATGTCCCGGAGCGCTTCCAGGTTCTTCGTCGAGAGGCTGTGTTCGGTCGGTAAGCCCGTATCGAGGATCAAGCGATCGACGCCGGCACTCAGGGTTCCCTCCAGCAAGAGCGTTGCATCGACCGGCGCGACCGAGAGATCCGGGTCCGACTCCAACAGGGACTCGAGGTCCTGCTTGGCGCTCTTCTTGGAGGTGAAGACGTAGGCCAGCTTCCTCTCCGATGTGGTCTGCTTGTAGTGAACGCGGCCCTGGTTCATGACGACCGAGAGCTCGGAAGGCCACACGAACCACTCGACGGCGAATGCCATGATGAGTGCGCGGACATCCGTTCGGTCGAGCGGCAGAGAGACGCCGCCACCGACATCGAGGACAACTCCAGGCGCACCTTCGTTCCAGATGTGCAGCAACGCGGGGAGCCAGGGCTCGCTGCGAGTCTCGTAGACGCAGTCCGACTCCACGTGGCAGAGCGCGACCGCGCGCTCGTGAACCGAATCCGAATCCAAGAACATGCGCGGGTACGAGTCCGTGCCGTCCTCACTCTCCGAGAAGATGCTCTTGTGGCCCGACGCATCGGTCTCCATCAAGAAGAACACCCAGTCCGTCGGCCTGGCCTTCAGAGCCAGCTCGTCCATCGACATGCCCTCGGCAGACGAGGATTCGAAGAGTTCGCGAAGGGCGGGAGTAGAAGGAGTGCTCATGGGAGGTCTGCTAGGGTGAATTGCCTCTCAGAGATCGAGACCTGAGAGGATTTCCTTGATACCCAGCCCCCTGAAATGAGCCCCAGAGCGATTGTTAAGGAGGCCCGTCGCTCCAACCCACTGGGAGCACCGCCCTCTTGGGCCCTAGAAGTCGATTCGGTTGACCGACTCGGACTCCAGGTGCAGCCGAAGGTCGCGGACGACCTCTTCGCCGCGGTAGAGCAAGAGCCGGGTCGCCTCGAGCGGCACGTGGAAGATGCCCGAGCGACCCGCGGTCAGCGGAGCCACCCGATACTCGATTCTCCGCGGGCCCTCGACCGCGATGAGCGCGACTTGCTCTCCCGCATCGTCCTCGAGTGAGAAGCTGTCCCCGAGTTCGGGATCCGTCAGCTCGACCGTCAGTCGAGCGAGCACAGCCACTTCGAGCACGAGATCCTCTTCTTCGACCTGACTCTCGATCACCTTCTTGACCGCCATCGGTAGGTTCGGCCCCTGCACGTAGATCGCCGTTCCGAGCGGAACGTTGCGCAAGACGAAGCGACCTTCGGAGTCCGTCTTCACCGACCCGGCCATGAGCTGCTCCGAGTACAGCTTGCCTTCGCCCTCGCCGATCGAGAAGGCGTTGCAGATGATCCCGACGGTGAGGCCGCGCAACGCATCGCCGCGTGTCGAGACCACGCGGCCTTCGACGCGATCGCGGACAGAGTCGGGAAGCCAACGAACCGAGACATCGGTGCGGCCTGCCTGGAAAGGCTCCGACCGCATGCGCATCAGCGTCCGCGCGTCGAGAAACTCGAGCGCGTACTCGCGATCGAGCAGGCCCTCCAAGACGAACTGCCCATCGTCGTCGGTATAGACATAGGGCCAGGGGCTCTCGCGATCGGGATCGACTCCCGCGAGTGCACCCTCGACGAGCACGGGGAACTTGCGCTCGCCGAGCGGGACCACGCCGATGCGAGTCGACGTGGTCCCCTCTCCGCGCTTCTCCGGAGTCCAGAAGAGCGTGGGGTCCGCCACCCAGACTCGCACGCCGCGAATCCCGCGGCCGTCGCCACCGACCAGCTGGCCACGCAGCTCGAGCGGCGGCGGACCGAGAGTCAGCGCGATGAATTCCGGCCACTCCAGCTGCTCACCGCTGAGCGCTTGCTCCGTTGTCGCACGGCCCGGCTGGAAACCGTTCGACATGGCCATCAGCTGTTTCGGAAGCTCGTCGCCGTACGCCAACCGGAACTGACCGAGTTCATCGGTCAAGGTCTGCGCGCGACCGTCCGTCACTCTGGCGCGGGCGACCGGGTTGCCACTCGGATCGACGACCTCGCCGACGAGCGCTTCGCCGCCGAGGCCCGTGCGCACGAGCTCCAGCTCGAGAGACAGGTCGCTGAACTTCGGGAGCTCGACCAAGAGCGGCTCGAAGCCGGTGGACTCGACCGCGAGGACGGTCTGATCGACGCCGGGAGCGCGCTCGAAGTGAAAGCTCCCGTCGTCGGCCGTCGTCGTCTCGAAAGGAACCGGCGCGGAGGCTTCCAGACCGAACTTGAAACCCGTGGGGAAGTCCTTGGGGAAGCGAATCACGAGCGAAGCGCCGGAGACGGGCTGCCCGCTCCCGTCGAGCAGCCGGCCTGCGAACTCGAGGCTCGGCGCAGTCACCACGACGAGCGAGTCGCGCGCACCGCCGACCGTCGGCGTGCCAGCGAGGATCGTGACCAGGTCGTCTCGCTCGGCCACCACCCAACCGCGCGAGGGTGCACCGCGCAGACTGAAGGCTCCCTCCGCGTCGGAGATCGAGAGCGGGTCGCCGAGACCGTCCGACGGTGTCCCCGCCTTCGACTTTCCGGTGTAGCGCTCGAAGCGCATGAAGACGCCGGCCTGCGCGACACCCGCCGTGTTGACGACGCGACCGCGCAGCATCCTGGAGTCCGGAGCTTGGGTCGCACGCGCGGCGGCGGTACTCGACGCGGAGACGGTCGGCACCGGTTCGCTGCGCGTGCGTCCCTCTGGCTCGACCAGCGCGGGCTCGAGCGTGCTCGGCGGCTCGCTCGGAGTGGCGACTTCAGCGGAGCTCTGCAGTGCCAGCGCACTGAGCTCGCCGTCATGGAACGCGAGCCAACCGAGCGCAACCAGTGTGACCAAGAGCAGGCTGCCGACGAGCACGACCGGAATCGGAAGTGCGGTCGCGGTCGGTGCGGCCGAGGCCAGCTCGGGCGAGCGCAGCGGAACGCTGGTGAGCGGCAACAAGGCAGCGACCCAGGTCTCACCGTCGCCGCCGTGCTCTTCGTTCAGGCGCTCGCGCATCATCGCCGTCGCTCGCGAGAGCCGCGTGCGTACCGTCGAGTGCGGGATGTCCAGGCTACTCGCGATCTCGTTCGGCGACTCGCCCTCGAAGTAGCGTCGCAACAAGACTTCGCGATAGGTCTCCGGAAGAGTCATCAAGACTTCGACGAGCTCCTTGTGAGCCGAGATGCGATCCATCAGATTTCCGGTCGAAGGAATCGCTTCCTCGCGCGCGGCATCCAGCTCGCGCGCACCGCGTCGATCCTCGCGACGCACCCGCTCCCAGACCAGGTTCCGCAGCACGGTGCCCAGCCACGCTTTCGCTGAACGATGGGTGTTGCCCCCATCGCGAATCGCGGCGAGCATCGTCTCCTGCGCCAGGTCTTCAGCGACGTTCGGATCACGCACCAACCGACGAGCAAGCTCTTGCACCCAGTGGGAGTGCGCGAGCAGAGCTTGCATCTCGCGGTTGAGGGCGGCGCTGTCCATCGGCTCGGTCGGGGGCTTGCGCTCTCCGTGAGAGAGGTCGCGGGAAATCAGAAAGTGTGTCAACCAGTCGGTCCACACCGGGTAGCCACTCCGGCTTGCTCCGTACCCTCACTGTCGCCGGGCCCGTGCGGAATGGCTCAGCAGATCCCATAAAACAACATTTCCTGGGACACGTCCCCGGTCCGCGACATCTCTCACATCACTCCAGGCTATCTTCGAGGACTCGCGGGTCTTCGCCAGCCTGTCCGGTCCTCGAGCAAACTCCAAGCACATGTTGTTACCAATCCTGGCGGCCAGCGCCGCAACGTGGGTCACTCCCTGCGCGTTCTCAACCTCGATCGAACCTGCGCCTCTCGAAGATGCTAATCCCGCAGAGGTTGCTCCCGAAGTGGAGTGGCTCAGCGGCCAGCTCTCGGAGGCGCTCTCCCGCGCGAGGTTGGAGAACAAGCTCGTCTTCGCCTACTTCTGGACGAACTCCAGTCAGCAGTGCCAGCGCACCTGGACGGATGCGATCAGCTCGGTCAGCGGACAGACCGTCCTCGAGGAGTTCGTGTGCTTCAGCGCCCCGCTTGGCGGTAAAGACTCTGCGGCACTCGTGCAGGAGTTCAACATCACGACTTTGCCGACGATGTTGATCCTGACGCCCTACCGAGAAGTCGAAGATGCGCTGCTCGGCTATCACTCCGAGGGCCTCTTCACCGGCGATCTGAACCGAATCCTCAACGGAGTCGACACGGTCAGCAGCCGGCGCAAGCTCGCCGAAGCCGCGCCGGACGACCTGGATCTACGCTTCTCCCTGGCTGCGAAGCTGGACCACGTCGGCGCGAAGGAAGAGAGCAAGTCACTGTACGACTCGATCATCCGTGACGATCCACGGGGTGAGTCGATCGTCTCGGCGCGCCTGCAGCTCTGGAATGTCATGCGGAAGATATCTGAGAACGCCGACGATCCGAGCGACCCGGTCACGTTCGAGCTCGAGCCGATCTACAAGCACATGGCCAAGGTCAAGCCGGACGCAGTCGTCGTCGAGGGCTGGGACTGGATCTCCGAGGTGGAAGGGATGCGCGGCGAGAAGACGAAGGTCATGAAGGCCATGCGCAAGGCCTGGCCTCACATGAGCAGTGACAACCAGACGCTCGCATGGGGACTGCGGACGGCCTCCTATCTCTGGGAGAACCGCGACGGCCTCAGCGCTTCTGACAAGAGCTTCGCACTCGAGGTTGCCGAACGCTGCGCCGAGCTCGACGAAGAACAACAACAAGAAGATTACGATGGCGACGTTGAAGAGCGAGACCTCCAGACGCTCGACGTCTTGGCGAACTGCTATCTGATGAGCGGACGCGCCAGCGATGCCTTGCGGACCATCGAGCTGAGCATCGAGAAGAACGGAAGGACTCCCGAACGCGAGCAGACCCTCGAGCTGTGTCGCGCGGGAAACCCCTGAGAGTCGCACTCTGCATATATTCTCGAGCGAGGTGTGAGACAGCTCAGCCGTCGCGGCATCTCCGGAAGCAAGAGCCCACAAGGGCAGACAAGCTCCCCAATCGCCCCGGCCCGGGGCTGGCCCAAACGACGGATATCGAGATGTTCATTACGACTGCGCTCCTAGCGAGCTTTGCTATTCCCGCCGCTCCGATCACGGAGCAGAGTCTTACCTGGCACCAAGGCACGATCGAGACTGCATTCGGCGAAGCCGGTGAGAGAGACACCCTTGCCGCGATCTACTTCTGGCGCAACGGAAGTGAGTACTGCACCGACTTCTACCAGAACACGCTCGGCGACGATCGCGTGATCGGCAGCATGGGCGAGTTCGTCTTGCTCAGCGCACAGCACGGCACCGACGCTGGCAACGCGCTGTTCGAAAAGTACAACGTGAAGTCCCTCCCGACGGTCCTGTTCATCAACGGCGACGGGAAGGTCGAAGACGCAGTGGCGGGCTTCGCCTATGCCGACGCGATGGTCGAAGAGCTCGCGCGAATCTCCAGCGGAGAGCTCACCGTCAGTGACTTCGAGAACCAGATCGCCGCGGCAGACCCGAAGAGCGAGGAGTACCTCGAGCTGCGTTACAAGCACTCGATCAAGCTCTACGACGTCGGCAACAAAGAGGGTCATCTCGCCGCACTCGAGTCGATCGCGAGCTCCGACAAGCGCGGCAAGACCGTCATCGGCTGCAAGGTCCAGCTGAGCCTCTTGATGATCGACATCTCCGAGTCTTCCGGTGGCGAAGAAGCCATCGCCGAGTGGGACATCAAGCCGATCTACAAGCTGGCGAAGAAGGTCAAGAACGAGGAAGGTCGCTTCGAGATCTGGGATCAGATCGGGGCAATCGAGGCGAAGCGCGAGGACATCGCTCAAGCCTGCGAGGCCTGGAAGAACGCTTACGCGGTGATTCCCGAAGACCGCGCCATGGAGTGGGGCCGCGGTGTCGCGAACTACATCATGTACCAAGAGGGTGAGCGCACGGCCGACGAGAAGAAGTTCGTCTTGGCCCTGGCTACACGCTCGAGCCAGCTGGCTTCACTGGTCACCGAGAAGCAGTGCGAGTGCGAGACCAAGCCCGATTGCGATTGCTACACGCCCGAGTACACGCAAGCTGGCTACCTCGCCACGCTCGCTCGCGCTCACAAGCTCAACGGCAACGCCGAGCTGGCGAGCTTGACCGCGCAGCAAAGCATCACGCTGAACGACAGCGAAGAGAACCAAGAGGAGCTGAGCGAGCTGCTCTAGCGCGGATTATTCATGAGCCGCGAGAGAAAACGTCGCGACTCGGTTCCTGCTGGTGCTTTGCGTACGTCGGACCCACAGGGATCCCTTCGCCAACGGTCCGCAGGACCATTGGCGTCCGCTTCGCGGACCAGGGCTTACCCCTTGTAAGGTCGTCGAGGACGCCGGCGTGCGCAAAGTGCCGGCAGGGGCCGAGAGGCCGGCAACGCTGGCCGTTCGTGGCGTTTGCTCCGTGTGGTCATGAATAGTCCACGCTAGGCTGACCTCCGACAACGAATGAGGGGGAGCGGCGCGTGCGCGTGGCTCCCCCTCTCTCGTTCGAGCGGAACGGTTGCTTACTCGTCGCGATGCACGTTGTCCGGCGAGAAGGCCGGCAAGCACACGGCGACGTACTGCGCGCCACCTTCCTCGGGCGTGCTGTAGCGAATCCACTCACCGGGCGCGGTGACGATCGCTTGGCCCGGGCGAACGTCGATACTTCCGCCCTCGAACTCCACGCGCAGCATACCCCCGGTCACGATCGTGATCTCCTCGAACTCCGGTGTCTGTCCGGGCTCGAGCCAACCCCCGGGCGACTTCATGCAGGCCACGCTGACACCGGAGTGTCCGCTGTTGACGTGGCCGACGTACTCTTCGATCAGCTTCGGTTTCGTCCCGACGGCCTCAATTACGGTCGGGCTCTCGATCAATCGCGGCATTTCATCTCCGGAGGTTGGAATGGCAAAACTGAATAACTGCGGTCAGTCTAGCGCCTACGTCTCGATTGCACGCTTCGCCCTTTTCAATCAGAGTGCCGCTCGCGACCGGCAAGACAGGTGCGACCGAGCTCCAGCGCCGCCGACTATTCGACCCAGACCGCGCCCTCTTCGATCCAGGCACGAAGGGTCTCGATCTGTTCCTCGGAGAGCAGGTCGCCCTTCGCCGGCATCACGTCTTCGTGTTCCGCGGGAAGGATCACGCGCTGAATCAGGAGGCTCGCGTCGGCGTCGCCGGGAACGATGATCGAGTTCGGCTCTTCACTCGCGAACAGAGCGGAGAGATTGTCCAGCCGCAGATCGGCCTTCTGCTTGCGCGAGCCGTGGCACTCATGACAGCTCGCTTCGAGGATCGGGCGGACCTCTCGCTCGAAATCGATTCCCGTGGCGGCGACCTCCGGCGCGCTCGCCTCACCATCCGTCAGGCTCGCGCCCGGAAAAAAGTCGGGCTCCGTCGGAAGACTGATCGTCAGGCTGCGCGGCTTCTCATAGCCGAACAGGTAGCCCGAACCGTAGACCAGGCTCCCGCCGTAGTGCGCTCCAACGGCCACTACGAAAACGGAGAGCGCGAGCAAGCCGCGGTAGAGCTTTCGTGCGAGACCGCGTTGTGGTGCGAAGGCGACGAGGAAGAAGGCGACTGAACTGGAGACTGCCGCGGCGACTCCCAACCAGCGGTGGCGGAAGAGCAGCTCTTCGACGGAGCTGCCGAGCGGCTCGACATCCGCATGGACCCAACCCGAAGCGGCGGCCAGGACGGCTCCCAGCGCGCCCACGCCCAAGCAAGCGAAAGCGGTCGGTGAGCGACCGGAACTCGACTTGATGGTGTGAAGAAATTCCGCGAGCGCGGCCATGAAGAGCAGCGCGATCGGGAAGTGCACGACGAGGATGTGGAACCGACCGAAAGTCGGTAGCAGGGATTCACTCGTCGACTGGAGGAGCGCGAGATTCGAAGTGAGCACAATATCCATGGAGCGCACAGACTAAGACACGACGGGCTATCCGGACACCTTCGCCCAGGACGAAGGAATTTTTCCGTGAGCTGCTAGACTGTTTCGCATGGATGAGTGGTGGGCAGAGATCGACGTTGCGATGGAAGCCCATCGGGTTTCGGATCCCGATCAACCTCCGCCGAAGCGCTCGAGCGTCGCCGCCATCATCGAGTTCCGGCCCGAGCCGCACGTGCTCTTGATGAAGCGCGTGGAGCACGAGCGCGATCCCTGGTCCGGGCACATCTCCTTGCCGGGCGGCCGGAGCTCGCCGGAAGACACCGACCTCCTCGACACGGCAATTCGGGAGACGCGCGAGGAAGTCGACATCGACCTGGCCGAGAGCGCGCGACTGCTGGGTCGGCTCGCACCCCGCCAGGCGATCAGCCGCGGCCGACCACACGACATGGACGTGACGCCCTACGTGTTTCGGCTCGAGCAGGAGGTCGCTCCGGTCCCACTCGAAGAAGCCGAGGCCCTCTTCTGGCTTCCCCTGAGCTGCGCAGCCGCCGGCGACCTGGACGCCGAGCACAGCTTCGAACGCAATCGAGTCATTCACCGAATGCCCTGCTGGAACTTCGACGGCTTCACCGTCTGGGGCATGACTCACCGAATCCTTTCGAACCTGATCTCGGTGTGTAGGCCCGAGTAGCTCCCGGCCGCGTCACGGGCCGGCGAATTCGACAGCGAGCCCAACTCGACGTCTAATTCCTCCATGCTTCGATTCATCGCGCTCTCCGTTACCTCCCTGGCCTGCACATTAGCTCCTCTTCAAGGCGCTCCGCTCCAAGACGCCGCGGTCACGGAGCCGAATCCGATCTCGCTCGAAGAGATCATGGCCGACCCGGTCTGGATGGGACGCTTCCCCTCCAATCCCTACTGGTCGCCTGACTCGAAGACGGTCTTCTACTTCAGGAAGAATCCCGAGGACGACCTCAACGATCTGCACTCGATCCACGTCGAGTCGAAGCGCGAGCGACTGATCCAGGAGTGGATTCGCGGCTCCGCTCCCTCGCCCGGCGGCGTCTACGACTTCGAGCGCAAGCGCCTGCTCGCCGTTCGCAACGGCGACCTCTTCCTCGTCGACGTCGCGGGCGGCGGCGAGACTCAGCTCACTCGCACCGAAGCGCGCGAAGCCAGCCCGCAGTTCTTGCTCGACGGCGAGCGCATCTCCTTTCGCCGCGATCGCAAGCTCTTCACGCGCAACCTCTCGACCGGCTTCGAGAGCGAAGCCGCGATCTTGAAGTTCGAGGAAGACCCCGCCGAGAAGGAGACCGATCCCGATCACCTGGAGGAACAGCAGGCGCGGATCTTCGCGACGCTGCAGGAGAGGCGCCGGCGGCGCGAAGCGGCGCGCGAGCGGGAACGCGAAGCTCGCGAGCTCGATCCGACGCGAGTGCCGACGCCCTGGTATCTCCCGGACGACAAACGACAGGCGGGTTTCTCGCTCTCACCCGACGGCGCGCGACTCTTCTTGCGCATCTCGAGCGCCTCACCCTCCTCCCACAAGACCGACCAGATGCCGAAGTTCGTCACGGACTCCAGCTGGGTCGAGTCCGTCGAGGTGCGCTCGCACGTCGGGTTCCCGGGCTCCTATGCCGAAGAGCTCCTGATCCTCGACGTGGAGACTCGCGAGCGCTTCGAGCTCGACCTCTCCGTCCTTCCGGGCATCACGGACAAGTCGCAGCCGTGGCGCGAGAAGAGCGAGGAGGAGCCCGAGTCCGAAGAGACGAGCGCTTCGCCCAAAGCCGTCCACGTCATCGAGAACAGCTGGTCGCCGGATGGCACTCAGCTCGTGTTCATGCTGCGCTCGCTCGACAACAAGGATCGCTGGCTCGCGCGCTTCGACTTCGAGAGCGGCGTTGTCGTTCCCATCCACCACCTGCACGACGAGGCCTGGGTCGGCTGGCGCTTCAACGAGCTGGGCTGGCTCCGCGATAGCAGCGGCCTGTGGTTCACGAGTGAAGAGACGGGCTACTCGCAGCTCTACTTGTGGTCGACGCGCGACGACTCGGTCCGCGCGCTTACGCAAGGTGACTTCGAGATCGACCAGGTCGAGCTGAGTCCCGCCGGCGACGCGCTCTACTTCCGAGCCAACGCGACCGATCCCGGCATCCACGAGGTCTGTCGTCTCAACCTGCCCGACGGTCCCTTCGAGGCGCTCACGAATCTCGGCGGTCGCACGAGCGGCTCCCTCTCTCCCGACGGAACGAAGCTCTTGCTCACCCACTCCACCGCACTAACTCCTCCCGAGCTCTACATCCAAGACGCGGTGCCCGGCGCCACGCCGGTGCAACTCACGGACTCCGCGACTCCCGACTTCAAGCTACGCGAGTGGACTCCGCCGCAGTTCATTCGCATCCCGACTGCGAGCGGACGCGAGCTCCACGCGCGGCTGTACGAACCGAGTGAACCCTCCGACTCACAGCGCCCGGTCGTCGCCTTCGTTCACGGCGCGGGCTACCTGCAGAATGCGCACCGCGGTTGGTCCGGCTACTTCCGTGAGTTCATGTTCCACTCCTTCCTGGTGCAGGAAGGCTACGTAGTCATCGACGTCGACTATCGCGCGTCCGCCGGCTACGGCCGCGACTGGAGAACGGCGATCTACCGCCAGATGGGCACGCCCGAGCTCGAGGACTACCTCACCGCGCTGGACTGGCTGGTGGCGAACCGCTCCGTCGATCCAGACCGTATCGGAATGTACGGCGGCTCCTACGGCGGCTTCCTGACCTTGATGGCGCTCTTCAATCAGCCCGGCCTCTACGCCTGCGGTGCAGCGCTTCGCCCCGTCACCGATTGGTCGCACTACAACCACGGCTACACCTCCAACATCCTGAACACTCCGCAGGACGATCCCGAGGCCTACCGCGTCAGCTCACCGATCGAGTTCGCCGAGGATCTGGAGGAGCCGCTCCTCATCTGCCACGGCATGCTCGACTCCAACGTGCTCGTCAAGGACTCGATCCGACTGGCGCAACGCCTGATCGAGCTCGAGAAGGAGAACTTCGAGCTCGCCCTCTATCCCGTGGAGGGACACGCCTTCCGCGAGCCGTCGAGCTGGCTCGACGAGTACAGGCGCATCTTCAAGCTGTTCGAGACCCACCTCAAGTAGGGCGGCTAGTCGGTGAAGGCCTCGGCGATGTTGAGCGCGTGGTCCTTCACCTTGCGATAGCCGTTGAGCATCGTCGAGTAGGACATGCTCTGGACCGGGTTGCGCTTCTCGGTACTGATCGACTCGAGGTGGTTGCTCCGCAGCTCTTTCACCAGGGCCGTGATCTCGTCGCCCTGCTGCTGCGCAGCCGCCAGGACGTCGGTACGTCCATCCACGAACCCGCGCGAGACCAGAGCGACGTACTCCGCCACCTTGTCGTTCAAGGCGAGCAGCTCCTCGCGGTCACTGGCGGAGAGCTCTAGCCCCTCTTCGTCGAGACGCAGGCGCGCCTTCAGAATCCCGCTGATGTAGTCGCTGATCGACTCGAACTCATCGGCGATGCGCAGCTGACGCCGGGCTTCGACCGCCGCACTGTGCGGAGTCTCCGAGGTCAGGACTTCGGTCAGGAACTGGATGACCTCTTCCTGGACGTTGTCCATGATCTTCTCGCGAGCGAAGAGCTTGTCCGCGAGCTCTCTGTTCGGAGTGTCCGCCTCGACCAGGTCGCGGTTCCAGACCATCATCTTCGCGACGCCATCCGACATGCGGATGATCTCTCCGCGGCTCGTCTCGATCGCAAGAACCGGTGAGTCGATCGTCCGGATATCGAGGTTCGTGAGGTGTCCCGTCTCCTTGACTCCACTGTCCTTGACGAATCGCTCCAAGATGCTGGCGAAGGGCTTCAAGAACGGAATGAACATCAAGGTGTTGACCACATTGAAGAGAGTGTGCGTCGTCGCGATGGCGACGGTGACGACCGCGGCGTAGTTGAGCGCGTCGGTGTCCAGCCCGATCGGGTTCGTACCCAACTCCCACTCCACGACCTGTCCGACGAAGAGTATGTAGGGCGTGAAGATGGCTGTGATCCAAGCCACCCCGAAGAGATTGAAGGCAACGTGGGCATAGGCGGCTCGCTTGGCGACCGTCGTCGTTCCGATCGAGGCCAGCCAGGCCGTAATCGTCGTTCCGATATTCTCGCCGAGAACCAGAGCCCCCGCAGTCTCGAATGGAATCACTCCGGTGGAAGCGAGGCCGATCGTGATGCCCAGTGTTGCCGAGGAGCTCTGCACCAGGAAGGTCAAGATGCAGCCGACCGCCGCGCACTTCAGGACGCCGATGTAGCTGTCGGCGACGAACCAGGAGAAGGCCTCCTCGAACATCGGGACGTCCTTCATCGGCTTGAACCCGTTCTTCATCATCTCCAGACCGAAGAAGACGAGGCCGAGTCCCATGGCGCCCATGGCGAGGTACTTCCAGCGATCCTTCTTCGAGAACAGGTAGAAGAAGACGCTAACGCCGACGATCGGCAGACCGTACTTGCCGATCTTGAGTACCAGGATCCAACCGGTGATCGTCGTTCCGACGTTGGCTCCGACGATCACACCGATCGCTTGGTGCAGCTGCATCAGGGCGCTGTTCACCAAACCGACGACGATGACGGTCGTGATCGAGCTCGACTGCACGAGAGTCGTTACGCCGATGCCAACGCCGACCGCCATCAAGCGGTTGTCCGTCACCGCGTTGATCATCTTGCGCATCCGATTGCCCGCGACGGCCTGGATGCCCTCGGACATGTTCTTCATGCCGAGCAAGAACAGACCGAGCCCGCCGATGACGGCGAAGCCCATCTTCCAGAAGTCCGGATTGGCCCGCTTGAACAGCTCGTCGCGCTTGCTCTTCGCCGAGGTGGCGAGCTCGCTGGCGTAGGGATGGTCGGGGTCTGCCGCGAGCGCCTTCTCGAACGCAGCGGTAGCGAGCTCCAAGTGAGCGATGTGCTCCGTGTCGTCGCTGCCTTCGTAGTACACGAAGCCCAGGTCGAACAACGCCGGTGCGTCGTCGGGCGCGATCGAGGCGAGCCGCGCGTCAAACTCCGATTGCAGTTCCGAAGTCGTCTCCTGCACTGCCGCGAGGGAGGTCGCGGCGAAGATGCAGACAGCGAAGACGAGGAAGGAGAACAGGCGGATCCGGGCGGGCCTGTGGGGCATAGCGTTCCGTGGTGAAGCGAGAATCAAGCGAGCGTTAATTCTGCGCAGAGATACCCCTTCCGCTGGGGGCGCGCGACCCTAAACCCACGCAATTGTGAGGGCCGATCGAACGGCCTGTCCGAGGCCCGAGTTTCGGTCAGACCGGATCGCTCCTCAGCGCGACTAGTCTTCGCGAATGTTCGCCCGGCACAGCTCTTCCAGCCGTCCCAGCTCGGCGTCCGCCACTTTCGGCAGACGACCGGCGCGTGCTCGCTCGAGCTCGCCAAGAGCGAGGTCGTAGTGATTCTCACCCATGAGCTTCACCGCCCGCTCGCCATGAATCACGGTGCCCTGGCTCAGGCGCTCCTTCAGCGGGCGAACCTCGAGTAGCTCGATCCAAGGTTCATCGTGGAAGATCGAGCGAACGACCGCGCGAACCTCGAAGCGCTCGTAGCGAGCGCGCCGCACCAGCTGCCGCTCGGGGAGCGAACCACGTCGAGCGAAGATGCGCGGCGTCGTGTTGTGAAAGTCTTCGAGGTTCCAGAGGAACGCGGAGTCCGCCCAGACCGAGTAGGCCTGATAGTCCTCGACGCCGAAGCGCGTCACCCACGCCTGCCAGGTCTCCAGCTCCGCCTCCAGTTGCATGGTGAAGCGAATCTCCTTCCCCAACCAAAGGCTCTTGTCCTCGCGCACCTGGTCGAGATCGACAGTCGGGATCACCGGCTTCTCGGCGATCGGCGGATCGTCGGCCCCCATGCACAGGGCTGCGGAGAGAACGAGGACGAGAGAGGGAAGGCGGGTGCTCATGGTCTGATCGGATCTATCGGCCGATTGCCGCTCGAACCAAACCGGCTAGGCGTTCGCGAGCCGCTCGCCGCCCAGCCAGACCTCCGAGAGGGCCAGCTCGGGCCCCGCGAGGACGATCAGGTCGGCCCTCGAGCCCACCGCGAGGAGCCCCAGCTCACCCTCCAGCCCGAGCGCCCGCGCCGGCGCCTCGGTGCCCATGGCGAGCCCCTCCTCGACCGTGACGTGGCCGCGCTGCACCAGCCGCCGCAGCGCCTCGAGCTGCCCGGTCGCCGAGCCAGCCAGCTGCTGGCCATGGTCGCCCTCGAACCAGGCCGCCCCATCGCGAACGATGTGGTCGCAGCCCTGCCAGTGGAAGACGTCGCACCCCGTTCCGGCGCCGGGGAGTGCATCGCTGATCAGAGCCAGGGCCTTCGGACCGCACGCGCGCAGGGCCAGCTCGATCGCTTCGCCCGAGACATGCGCCAGGTCGCCGATCAGCTCGGCGTAGGCCACGCCGCCGGTGAGCGCGTACCCGGACAGACCGACCTCGCGGTGGTGCGCCCCCGACATCGCGTTGAACAAGTGCGTCGCGCCAGCGCGGCGCCCATCGGCAACCGCCTTGGCCTCGGCGTAGGTTGCCCGACTGTGACCGAGCGAGGCCTTGACCCCGGAGCGAGCGAGCTCGTCGATCAGGTCGGCGGAGCCCGCCAGCTCGGGCGCGAGCGTCATCGTCTTGATCCCGCGCCCATCCCCCGTCGCGGGGCCGAGGATCTCGCGCAGTGCTTCGCGCGACGGCGCGACCAGGCGCTCGCGCGGAAGTGCGCCCGCCGCGAGCGGGTTCACGAAGGGCCCTTCGAGGTGCAGCCCCAGGACCCGCGCGGCCGCGGAGCTCGCGCGGATCGAGAGCGCTTCCTCCCAGACTCGTTGCGACGTGGCGCCGAGCCGCTCCGGCCGATCGGGAAACAGTGTCGGTTGAAAGCCCGTCGTTCCAGCCAGCGCCAGCGCGCGGGCCATCTCGCCCAGCTCGCTCTCCGCCTCCGCACCGCCGAAGCCGTGGATGTGTAGGTCGATCAGTCCCGGTGCGATGATCGGGAGCTCTTCCGAGCTGGCCCGCCCGTCCAGCTCGATCGCGGCGATGCGCTCGCCTTCGGTGCGCAGCGTGCCCGCCTGCAGCCGGCCCTCGACCAGCAGTTTTCCGCGCAGCTCACTCATTCGGCTGACTCATTCCGCTGGCTCATTCGGCTGGCGCGTGTTCGAGGAACCAGATTGCGCTCGTTCCGTACTCGCGAGTCTCCGCGTCGAGGCCGTCGCCAAACTCGCTCTCCCGCACTTCCCCGCGCGGCGCGTGGAAGACGATCACGCCCTCCTCGGACAGGATCGAGCGCCCGAGCTTCTGCGTGGCCTCGAACACCGCTCTGCGTGTCGTACCACTGCGCAACAACGGGTAAGGCGGGTCCATCAGGATCACGTCGGCAGCCTCGCCCCACGAGAGCGAGGAGAGCGCATCGCCTCCCACCGCCTTCGCCCATTCGCCCAACCCGAGGTCCGCGATGTTCTTCTTGAGCACGGCCAGCGCACGGCGATCTTGCTCGACGAAGTGAGCGCTCGACGCACCTCGCGAGAGCGCCTCCAGCCCCAGGCTTCCCGAACCCGCGAACAGATCGAGCACACTCGCGCCGTCCAGGCGCTCGTGCAGAATCGAAAAGACCGACTCCCGAACACGGTCCAACATCGGCCTCGTGCCCTGCCCCGGCGGCGCAGCGATTTGCCGCCCGCGATGCTCCCCTGCAATGATCCGCATTGGCGCAAGTATACGCCGAGCCAGCGCCCGTTTTGCCGCTCGGGGCCCCTCCGTTTAGGGTTGCCTAAACACGGCGCATCCCCAAAGTTCGCTGGAAGATGCCCCAATCCCGAGTTGCCGCGCGGAAGCGGAAGAGTGACTTGCTACCCTCTGTAGCTCACTGAGAGTCACATAATCGCCAGAGTAGGAGATCGGCGTGTCGAAATTTCTGAAAGTCGTTGGGATCGGTTGTGGCGGGTGCTTGGTCTTGATCGTGGCCTGCATTCTGATCGCGTATGTCATGCTTCCCGACACGACGCACGTCGAACGTCAGAGGGTCATCGACGCTCCCATCGAAGTGGTCTTCCCGCTGGTCGATACCGTTCAGACCTGGGAGAAGTGGGATCCGTGGAACCAGCTCGATCCCAACATGGATCACGTCTACGAAGGTCCCCCGGCGGGCGTCGGCGCGATCAGCAGGTGGTCGAGCGAGGACTGGCAAGTCGGTGTCGGCTGGACCGAGATCACCGAGAGTGTCACCGGTCAGCTCATCGTCTTCGATCTGCACATGACCGAAGAAGAGATGTACGGCGTCGGAACCTTCACGTTCACGCCCGTCGATGACGGAGTTCAAGTGAAGTGGGCGTACGACGCGGACCTCACGAACTTCTCTTCGAAGATGTTCGGTCCCTTCATGGATCAGATGCTCGGAGCGCAGTTCGACATCGGGCTCAAGAACCTCGAACAGCTGGCTGAGACCAGAGCTGCCGAGATGAGTGGCGACGCAATGCCGGTCGAAGAGCTGAAGGAAGCTGTCGAGCAGGCGGTCGACGCCATCGAATCGGCGACGGGCGACGGCGAGTAGCCACACTTCTAGTTCGCGCACCATGAGCCGGCTCCACGTCAACATCGATCATGTCGCCACAGTGCGCCAGGCACGTCGGGGGACCTCCCCCGACCCGATTGCCTGGGCACTGGAGGCGGAGCAAGCCGGAGCGCAGGGCATCACCTGTCACCTCCGCGTCGATCGACGACACATCCAGGACGAAGACGTCCTGCGACTTCGCTCCGAGATCAAGACGGTCCTGAACCTCGAGCTCTCGCTCGCGCCGGAGATCGTCCGTATCGCTCTGGAGAGCGGCGCGGAGTGCTTCTGCATCGTCCCCGAGAACCGCAAGGAGATCACCACGGAGGGTGGCCTCGACGTGATCGGAGAGCGAAAGCGCCTGAAGGAGACGATCCCCGCGCTGGGCGGGACCGGTGGACTGGTCAGCCTGTTCATCGACCCCGACCTCGATCAGGTCGCGGCGACGGCGGAGGTCGGCGCACCCTTCATCGAGCTGCACACCGGTGCTTACGCGCTGGCCTCGGGGAGCGATCGCGAGCGTGAGCTGGAACGACTGGTCACGGCGGCGGAGCACGCGCACGCGCTCGGCCTGTGTGTGAACGCCGGGCACGGCCTCGACTACGAGAACACGCAGGGCATCCTCGCCGTCCCGCACGTCGAGGAGCTGAACATCGGTCACGCCATCGTCTCGCGGGCACTGACCGTCGGCGTGCGCGCCGCCGTCGGCGAGATGCTCCAGATCATCACGAACAAGTCCTGAGGAGAGCGGCGCCATGGACTCCACCTTCCGCGGAAGTTTTGCGGCGCTCCCGACGCCCTTTCGAGACGGCGCTCTCGACCTCGAAGCACTCCGCGGGCTCGTCGAGCTTCAAGCCAAGAGCGCCACACGCGGCGTCGTCCCGACGGGAACGACTGGTGAAGCGGCGACTCTCTCCTACCAGGAGTTTCAGACTGTCGTTCGGACGGTCGTCGAAGCGTCCGCCGGGCGCCTGCAGGTCGTCGCGGGCATCGGGACCAACGACACGCGCACGACGATCGAGCGCGCGCGCTTTGCGGAACGAGCCGGCGCCGACAGCCTCTTGGCGGTCACCCCCTACTACAACCGGCCGAGCCCCGAGGGTCTATTTCAGCACTTCTCTGCGCTGGCCGAGGCCGTCGCGCTCCCGATCGTGCTCTACAACATTCCGTCGCGAACCGGCATCGATCTGACGCCGGACGTTGTCGAGCGACTGACGAACGCGCACGGCAATATCGTCGCTATCAAGCAGGCCAGCCGCTCCCTGGCCCGAATTCACGAGCTGACCGATTTGGGCAAGCTCTCCGTCTTGGCGGGCGAAGACGGCCTGCTCTTCGAGTTCATCCAGGCGGGAGCGATCGGCGTGATCGGCGTGCTGGCCAACATCGTGCCCGATCGAATCGCGCGCCTGATCGAGCTCTCGAGCACTCGCGCGTCCGAGACACAGGCGAGCACGGTCGAGGAAGCGCGCAAGCTCGCGGACGAGTTGGCTCCGCTCGTCGAAGCGCTCTTCGTTGAGAGCAACCCGGTTCCGCTCAAGGCAGCGCTCGCCGCCATGGGGCACTGCACCGCCGAAGTGCGCTTGCCGCTGACGCAGCTCGGCGCGAAACAGCGCGAAGAGCTCGAGCGCGTGCTAGCGAGTTACGGGCTCTTGAACGACCGGCCCGTCGTCCGCCACCTCGTCTGACTCCGCGGCGATCTGTCCGCTGAGTCGCGTGTACTGACCTTCGATTCGGCCGAGCGCGCGCACCAGAGTCAGCTCGCGTTGACGTGAGATCGCGAGCGAGTTTTCGAGCTCACTGATCCGAACCGACATGCGCTCTTCGAGTCGATCGGTGTACCGCTGCAGCGAGCGCTCGACGCGCGTACTCGCATCGAGCTCACCTTCGAGTCGCGCGAGCTGTTCGCGCATCGCCTGGTTCGACGCCTGAACCGACTCTTCGGTCTGCTCTCGCTCGGTCGTGACGGTCAGGTGAACGCGCTCCAACTCCTTCATCGCGACGACGGAGACCACGCGCCCACCGCGAACGATTCTCCGCAGGCGAAGCTCTCCGCGGCGAACACTCTGTTCGAGTTCGTCGCGCGTCAGTCCCGATGCCCAGGCTGCCTCGGCGAGCGTCAGGACGACCTCGGGAAAAGACTCGGAGTCGGACGAAATCGGGGTCGAGTGGAAGCTGGGCTGCGTGCTGGTCTGATTGGGCGTCACGGGCCCCTTGTCCCACTTCGCGCGACGCGAGTAAAGAGAGCGGGAAGCGCGTGTCGGCGGACCGGTGGACGCGAGGCGCGAAAATCTGCCAGATAGGCACCTCGACATGCCCAGATGACAGTAGAAGCTCCTTCCACCCCTCTCCAGAGGCCCAAGAAGCGCGATTTCGCGCTCGGTACGACCGTTGCTGGAGGGGGCCCGGAGGTATCCGCCATGCAACACCAATTCACCGAAAAGTCGACCCACGCACTCCAGAACGCACAGGAACTCGCCACGTCCGCCGGACACCCCGAGTTCACCCCGATCCACCTCGCGGCCTCGCTGCTGGAGGAGCCGGAGGGCGTCATGTCGGCCATCCTCTCGAAGCTCGAGATCGACGCCGGCGTGCTGCGCGCCGAGCTGGAGCGCGAGCTCGCCAAGCTCCCCACGCAAGACGGCGGGCAGCTCGGCATGTCCCCTCACACGAGTGCCGTCATCGCGGAGGCGAACGCGACCGCCAAGCGACTCGGCGACTCCTTCGTCTCGACCGAGCACCTGTTCCTCGCGCTTGCGGCGAAGGGTGGTCCCGTCGTCGGCGGACTGTTCGACGCTCGCAAGCTCGACAAGGCGCGCATCGAAGCTGCGCTGCTCGAGGTTCGCGGCGGTCGCAACGTCGACTCACCGAACCCGGAAGCCACGTTCGACGCGCTCTCCAAGTATGCGCGCGACCTGACAGAAGAAGCGCGCAGTGGAAATCTCGATCCCGTGATCGGGCGCAACGACGAGATTCGTCGCGCGATTCAAGTGCTCTCGCGTCGTCGCAAGAACAACCCGGTGCTGCTCGGTGAGCCGGGCGTCGGCAAGACGGCCATCGTCGAAGGCCTGGCCAGTCGCATCATCGCGGGCGACGTGCCCGAGAGTGTGAAGAACAAGCGCATCATGGCGCTCGACATCGGTGCGCTCCTCGCGGGCGCGAAGTTTCGCGGTGAGTTCGAAGAGCGACTGAAGGCCGTTCTCGAAGAGATCGCCGAGGCCGATGGCAGCGTGATTCTGTTCATCGACGAGCTGCATACCCTGGTCGGTGCCGGCGGCGCGGAAGGCGCGGTCGATGCGGCCAACATGTTGAAGCCCGCGCTCGCGCGTGGCGAGCTGCACTGCATCGGAGCCACGACTCTCGACGAGTACCGCAAGTACATCGAGAAGGACAAGGCTCTCGAGCGGCGCTTCTTGCCCGTACAAGTGGACGAGCCCAATCTCGACGACACGCTGGCGATCCTGCGCGGCCTGAAGGAGCGCTACGAGGTCCACTACGGCGTTCGCATCCAGGACGACGCCCTGATCGCGGCGGCGCGACTCTCGGACCGTCACATCACGGATCGATTCCAGCCGGACAAGGCGATCGACTGCATCGACGAAGCCGCGGCGCAGATTCGCATGGCGATCGACTCGCTTCCGCCGGAGCTCGATTCGCTCGAACGCCGCACGCGGCAGCTCGAGATCGAGCGCTCGGCTCTCACGACCGAAGACTCGAAGAAGAACGCGCCACGGCTGCAGAGCATCGAGTCGGAGCTCGCCGAGCTGTCCGAGAGCAAGAGCGCTCTGCGGGCACGCTGGGATCGCGAGAAGGAACTGATCGTTCGCATTCGCGCGGGCAAGACCCTGGTCGAGAGCCTGCGCATCGACTCGGAGAAGGCGGAGCGCGAGGGCAACCTCGAACGCGTCGCGGAGATTCGCTTCAAGGATCTGCCCGAGACGACCAAGGACGTCGAAGCCGCCGAGCTCGAGCTGACCAAAGCTCAGGAGTCCGGTGCTCTGCTTCCCGAGGAGGTCGACGCCGAAGCGATCGCGAGCATCGTCGCACGCTGGACGGGAATCCCCGCGACGCGACTGCTCGAGACCGAGCGCGACAAGCTGCTCCACATGGAGGACCGTGTGGGCGAGCGTGTCATCGGACAAGAGCACGCGATCGAAGCCATCTCGCAGGCTGTGCGGCGCGCTCGTGCCGGACTGCAAGAGACCACTCGTCCGCTCGGCTCCTTCTTGCTGCTCGGCCCGACCGGGGTCGGCAAGACCGAGACCGCGCGCGCACTGGCCGAGTTCCTGTTCGACGACGAGACCGCGATGGTCCGCCTCGACATGAGCGAGTACATGGAGAAGCACTCCGTCTCGCGCATGATCGGCGCTCCTCCCGGCTACATCGGACACGACGAAGGCGGCGCGTTGACGGAAGCCGTGCGGCGCAAGCCTCACTCCGTGATCCTGCTCGACGAGGTCGAGAAGGCTCACCCCGACGTGTTCAACATCCTGCTGCAGATCCTCGATGACGGTCGCCTGACCGACAGCAAGGGTCGTGTGGTGGACTTCACGCAGACGCTGGTCTTGATGACGAGCAACCTGCGCGGGGAGCAAGACGTCAAGGGCTTCTTCCGCCCCGAGTTCCTCAACCGATTGGACGAGACGCTCGTGTTCGACTCGCTGAAGGAGGACCAGCTGCGCTCGATCGTCGATGTCCAGCTGCAACGCCTGAACGCGCACCTGGTCGAGCAGGAGATCGAGCTCGAGGTCTCCGATGCCGCGAAGGACGAGCTCGCGAGGCTCGGATGGGATCCCGAGTTCGGTGCCCGTCCGCTCAAGCGAGCGATTCAGAAGCGCATCCAGAACCTCCTGGCCGAGGCCATCCTCGCGGGCGACCTCGAACGCGGCCAACGAGCGCTCGTCGACTTCTCGGACGGCGAGTTCACGCTCACGTCCGCTCCGAAGCGCGAGCCGATGGTGCAGAGCGCGTAACGACGACACGGTGAACCCAAGCACGGTTTACCTCCAACGAGTCAGGCCCCCGGGTGCGAACACCCGGGGGCCTGACTGTTTCAAGCTCGACCGCGCTCGCGTCCGCCGCGGCGCGGATGAGATCAAGTCACGCCATAAGCGACCATGGCATCGGCGACCTTGACGAAGCCGCCGATGTTGGCGCCGCCGACGTAGTTGATCCAGCCATCGTCCTCTTCGCCGTACTTGCGACAGGTCGCGTGGATCTGCTTCATGATCGACTGCAGACGCTGGTCGACCTCCTCGTGCGACCACGAGATACGCAGCGAGTTCTGGCTCTGCTCGAGGCCGGAGACCGCCACCCCGCCGGCATTCGCTGCCTTCGCCGGTCCGTAGAGGATCTTGTTGTCGAGGAAGATGTGCACACCGGCCAGCTCGGTCGGCATGTTCGCGCCTTCCGAGACGGCGATGACGCCATTGTTCACCAAGGTCTGCGCCTCTTCTCCGTTCAGCTCGTTCTGCGTCGCGCAGGGGAACGCCAAATCGCACTTCACGCCCCACGGCCGCTGGCCCTCGAAGAACTCGCAGTTGAACTTCGCCGCGTACTCGCCGATTCGTCCGCGACGCACGCCCTTGAGCTCCTTCAACCACTCCAGCTTTTCCGTAGTGATCCCGTCGGGGTCGTGGATGTAGCCGCTCGAGTCGGACGCCGTCACGGCCTTCGCCCCGAGTGCAGTCAGCTTCTCGATCGTGTGCAGCGCGACGTTGCCCGAGCCGGAGACCACCGCGGTCTTGCCCTTCACGCTGTCGCCCTTCGTGTTCAGCATCTCCTCGGTGAAATAGACGCAGCCGTAGCCGGTCGCCTCCGTCCGCCCGAGGCTGCCGCCGAAAGACAGCCCCTTGCCGGTCAGGACGCCGGTGAAACGATTGGACAGGCGCTTGTACTGACCGAAGAGGTAGCTGATCTCGCGGCCGCCCACTCCGATGTCGCCGGCGGGAACGTCGGTGTCCTCACCGATATGCCGGTGGAGCTCGATCATCAGCGAATGGCAGAAGCGCATCACTTCGCGATCGCTCTTGCCCTTCGGATTGAAGTCCGAGCCACCCTTACCGCCGCCCATCGGGAGCGTCGTCAGGCTGTTCTTCAAGGTCTGCTCGAAGCCCAGGAACTTGAGCACGGACAGGGTCACCGAAGGGTGGAACCGCATGCCGCCCTTGTACGGGCCGATCGAGCTGTTGAACTGAACACGCCAGGCGCGATTGACCCGAATATTGCCCTCGTCGTCCTCCCACGTGACGCGGAAGATCACCACGCGATCCGGCTCGGTCATCCGCTCCAGCACACTCGACTCTCGATAGATCGGGTGCTCGAGCGTGTAGGGCACGAGAGTCTCCGCAACCTCCTGGACCGCCTGATGAAACTCAGGCTCACCCGGATTCCTCCGAATGAGCCCTGCCATGAATCGATCCAGTTCCTCTTTCGCCTGCCCCGTTAGCGTGCTGGCCATGCCAACCCCTCCCTCTAAAGCCGTTGGATTCCGGCGAGGACAGAGTGCCCCCGCTCAACTCTTCGCTCCGTTCAGAATAGCGAACGCCCACCATTCCACGATCATTTGGCACCTGGCAGCCCCCTCAACGGGAATCGCACGGCCATCGCGAACGGCCGCAGTCCAGGAAGCGAGATAGTATTCGGGCGTCCATCCCGGGGAGGCTCCCGATCCGAATAGAGCTTCAGGCCACTCCGAGAAGGATTCGATGAGCAGGAGCCTTGGGTTCGAAGGTCCCCTCGGGGCGAATCCGCTCTAGAATGTTCGGCTCGAAATCGCGACTCCCCCGACCGAGCGCCACCCCACTCCTCCTCCATGGAAGCGGCACAAACCAAGCAACGAACCAACTGCAGCGTCTGCGGCAGCAAAATTGTCCGCCAGGACATGGTGTACTGCATCTATTGCGGAAACAACTTCGCGATGATGGATGGCGGCGCCGCGGACAAGCGCAAGGAGACGCGCAACATGGCGCGGCTCGCGAAGATGCCGGAGCACGAGGACTTCGCGGCAGCGATCGAGCGCGATCGCGGTGAAGGCCCCGAGTTCGATCGCTGGAAGCGCGCTGCGCGAGCTGGCCGGAATCTGATCGTTGTCGGAGGCGTTCTGGCCGCCGCGGCGATCGTGCTCGAGTGGTCGATGGGAATCACCGTGATCGGAGCCCTCCTGATTGCGACCGGGCTCTATCGGTTCGTCCAGAACACCAAGCTGCAGTCCGCCCGACTCAAGCTGCCCTTGATGAAGCGTCCCTGCGTCGTGACCGACCGCCGCAGCGAGACCGAGATGAGGTTCACGGCCGGCATCACGACCTACTACTTCACCCTCGAGTTCGACGACGGCAACGAGGCCGAGTTCCGCTTCCCCGGCCGCGGCTACCACACCGAGCCGCTCTCCAAGGGAATCACGGGGATCGCGCACACCCGCGGCACCGAGCTGATCGAGTTCGAGCAAGTCCGCGTCTAAGCCGCGCAGCGGGTCAGATCACGCGCGGTTTGCCCAGTTGCTGGCGGGCCAGGCCAAGCTGGCCGAGGTGGAAGGTCTCGTCGAAGTAGAAGAATCCGACGCAGTCTTCGACGGTGACGGGCAGCTCGAAGTCGCCCTCGTTCCACTTGGCCTGCGCGGACATGGGAGTCGTGGACTCCAGCGCGCGAATCAGCTTCTCACCGGTGCCGTGGAAGCACAGCAATAGATCTTGCGGCTCGGGGTACTGACCGCCGAATGGAGAGGCATCGCCGCCGACAGCGAACTGGGGTTCCCAGACCATGTCGGGTTGCTCGACTCCGAGAGTGCGGAGGAGCGAGAGTCGCATCGTGCAGAGGTGGCCGAGAATCCAGTGCGCCGAGTTTCCTCTACCGGAGAGCTTCATCCACTCGTCGCGATCGATGTCGTCGGTGAGTAGTTCGAACATCGAAGTGTTGAACTGAAACCGTCCGCCGAGCTTGGCGAGAGGACCCGCTTTGCCTCTCCTGAATTCGCGTGCTCCTTCGATCATTTGCTGTGCCTATGGCTGTGAGTTCGGATGGTCACGCCTTGCACGCCGGAAACTTTGTTCCTTGCCGAAGTCGAACGATCCGCGACGGGAGGGGAAGCAACCCGTCTCTATTCCAGATGGTCGGGAGTGCGCTTGTGTTCCCTGGGCACGCTTCTTCGTACTCAAAGCGAACTCGACGTCTTCACGGAGACGTTTCCACTCCGCTCATCCAAGTGCGCGAGACCACTCGGTTCGAGTTCGAACAAGGACGCGCGCCCTCGCTCTCGCCGCACTCCCAGGCTCCGGCCTGGCCACTCGAGCGCACCCCCACAAATCTCCCGCTCCAGCGTGGAATCCGGGCTATATACGCTCCAGTATAAGGCCATGACCGAACTCTTCATTGGCCGGGATCGAGAGCTGGACGTCCTGACCGAGCTGTACGACTCCAAGCGGGCCGAGCTCTTCGTGCTCTATGGCCGTCGCCGGGTGGGCAAGACCGAGCTGCTCCAACAGTTCTGCACCGGCCGCCGCGCCGTCTACTTCCTCGCCGCGCAGGTCCGTGACAAGGACAACCTGCGCGCTTTTCGGGAGGCGCTGCGCGACGCGCTCGACGATCCGCTGGCCGGCACCGTCGAGTTCACGGACTGGTCCTCTGCGCTCAGCTTCGCCTCGGAGCGCGCCGGCGACGAGCGCCTGGTCATCGTGCTCGACGAGTTCCCCTACATGTGCGAGGCGAACAAGGGCTTGCCGTCTCTCTTGCAACAGTTCTGGGACCAGCGCGGGAAGCGCTCGAACCTGATGATCGTTCTGTGCGGCAGCCAGGTGTCGTTCATGGAGCGCGAAGTCCTGGCCGAGCGCTCGCCGCTGTTCGGACGCCGCACCGGTCAGCGCCGCCTCGAGCCGCTCCTCCCGAACGAAGCGATCGCCTTCTACCCGAACTGGTCGATCGAGGATCGCCTGGTCGCCTTCGGCATCCTGGGCGGAATGCCCGCCTACCTGCGCCGCTTCGACGATACGCGCTCGGTCGGCGAGAACGTGATGCGCGAGCTCCTGCGTCCCGAGGGCTACCTGTTCGACGAGGTCCAGTTCCTGCTGCGCACCGAGCTCAACAACCCGACCACCTACAACAGCATCCTCGCCGCCGTTGCTGGCGGAGCCGAGCGCATGGGCGACATCGCGCTCACCGTCGGGGTCGACTCGACGACCGCCGGCAAGTACCTGCATGTCTTGCGCGAGCTCGGGTTGGTCCAGCGCGAGATCCCGCTCACCGATCCCGACCCACTGCGCTCGCGACGCGGGCGCTATCGAATCGCCGATCGCTTCGTCGCCTTCCACTTCCGCCACCTACAGCCCAATTTGAGCCTGATCCAGGCTGGCCGCGGCAGCCGCGTCTACGAGCAGCACGTGCTCCCCGACCTCCCGCGCCTGTTCGACGAAGCGCGCCGCGACTTCATCCTCGCGCACCTCGCTCGCGAAGCCGCGGACCTGGTCGATGACGAGGTCGTCGAAGTCGGGCGGCACACCGGCACCTTCATTCGCGCGATCGGGCGCACCTCGAGTGGCGGTTGCGTCGCTGCGATCGTAGTGCCCGATCCGGTCCCCCCCCTCGCCGGCCTCGAAGAAGAGCTCCACGAGCTGCGCGGGGCTTTCGGAGACTCCATCGTGAAGCTGGTCTACGGCATCGCCGATCGACCGAATGCTCCGCTCGAGGTGGAGCGCGTCCCCGACGGCGACCTGCTCTAGATCTCGCATCGACGAACCCCACCGAAACCATGCCCCTCGTACTCGACTCGCTCCGCACACTCGAACTACCCAACGCCGCAGGCGGCTCCTCGCGGCTCGACTCGTTCTGGCCCGAGACCGGCGTGGTGTTCGCCTTCCTCCGCCACTGGGGCTGAATCTTCTCGCACGAGTTCGTCGCGCAGTTGCGCGACCTCGAACCCGAGCTGGATGCGAAAGGCGTCCGACTGGTCGTGATTGGACTGGCGGATCTCGAGCGAGCGCGCGCCTTCCGAGACGAGCACCAGATTGACTTCCCCGTGCTCGTCGATGCCGAGCGCCGGGCCTACCGAGCCGCAGGCTTCACGGAAGCCAACCTGCTGCACATCTTCCGTCGCGACAACTTCAAGTGGCGCTCGCGCGCGAAGTCAGGCGGCCACTGTCAGACCAAGCTGGGCGCCAACCCGATGCAGCTCGGCGGCACCCTGGTGATCGCGCCCGACGAGCGCGTCCTGCTCGAGTATCCGAGCAAGACCTTTGGCGACACGGCGTCGAACGAGCTGATCCTCTCGGCTCTCGCGAAGCTCTAGCCGCCCGGCTGGAAAACTCTTCCTCGCCCGAGTCGGCCCGCAGGTCACTCGCGCCGCGAATCGACGGGTGCAGAAAACCGACCGAAGCGATGTCGGTGAAAATCGCTCCGGTTCCCGAATATCGCCTCAGATCGGGCCTCGCTCCCGTCGAAGTGGATTCGTCCCGCCATTTCGGCGCCAACGAAACCCAGAGCCTGAAGCGATGCATCCCGCCCTACTCAACCTGACTCTCGTCCTCCTCCCGGTCACCGCGCCCGCCGGTGAGCCCGCCCAAGCACACGCCTCGGACGACCTGTTCGCGGTCTACTCCGCCGGTCTCGACGAGGTCCTGAAAGACCCGCGCGACGGCGGTGTCCGCGCGCTGCTCGGCAACCTTCAGCCGATGCTCGAAGCCATGGGCGAAGCGAACGGCGACCCGGTCCCGATGCCGGCCATGATGATCTCTCGCTGGATCAATCAGCCCATGTGCCTGGTCGGCAACGTGAGCCCCGATGGTATGCCGAGCTTCCAGTTCGACATCTCCTGGGACGACCGCGCCGACGCGCGCAAGGAGTTCTCTCAGCTCCGCAAGCTCCTGAAGAAGGAAGGCGTCTCACTGACCGCCTCCGACGCGGACGCGGGTTCGATGACCGTCGACACGCCGGCCGGCAAGTTCTCGGCCAAGCTGATCGACCTCGACAAGGGCGCCACTCTCTCGATCAACCTCGGTCGCGATCGCGCACCGGCCTTCCAGCTCCCGAGCTACTCGCTGCCGGGCGGCGTCGAGCCGGTGTTCATCGCGAACTGGAACGGCAAGGCCATGGCCGAGATTCTCGACACGCACATGACCGACAAGGACCAGAAGCTCGTCGCGAAGTTTCTCGACACGGTCGGCCTTGCGGGCCCGAACGCGATGGACATCAGCGTCTCGCTCGGCCACGGCGGAGCGGAGTCGATCTCGACGACGCACGTGAAGGGCTGGTCGGATAGCTTCTTCGGTAAGCACATGACCGATCGCCTCGACGAGTCGGACCTCGCTCTCCTTCCGGCCGACACCCTGTGGGGTTGGGTTGGAAACATGAAGGTCTCCACGCTGTTCGACCTCGCTCGCGAGATCAACAAGCCCGAAGTGGACAAGGCACTCCAGATGGCGACCGCGATGGTCGGAATGGACCTCGAGAAGGACCTCTTCGGTCGCATCGGTCCGGTCATGGGCGCCTACTCTTCACGCGGAACGGGCGGCGCTGGCGGCCCGATGGGGCTCGTCTTCTTCGCCGAGTGCGACCAGCCCGAGAAGGTCCTCTTCTCGCTGGAGAAGCTGCTCGAGCTGGCCGAAGCCCAGACGCAGATGAATATCTCCTCCAAGAAGTGGATGCACGGCGACATCGCCTGCACGACCTTCTCTTCGCCGGGCGCCGCGATGCCGGTCGAGCCCTGCGTCGGCATTTCGGGTGATCGCCTGTTCATTGCGGCCAGCCGTAATGCGCTGATCGAAGCTCTCGATCAGACCAAGCGCGCCGAGTCGATCCTCACTCACCCGCGCATCGCGAGCCTCCCGCCCGCAGCGCTGAAGAGCCTGCTCTCCTTCAACTTCTTCGACGCCGACTTCGGCCTCGAGCGCGGCTACGCCTCCATCGGCATGTTGCAGTCGATGGCGAACAACATGATGGCCGGTGCCCAAGCCGACGTCGATCTGTCCGCTCTCCCGAGCCTGTCGAGCATCATGCCTTCCTACGCGCAGCTCGCACGCGGCTCGCGTCCGACCGTTTCATTGACCTACGTGCGCGGCGGCGACCTCCTCCAGGCCACGACCCACGACTCGTCGATGGTCGCGCGCGTCACTGCCATGGCCGGTTCGCCGATGAGCATGGGTGGAGCTGGTGGAGCCGCGATCGTCTCGAGCATCGCAATTCCGAAGTTGTTGAGCGCTCGCCTCTCGGCCAACGAGAACGCCGCGATCAGCAGCATGCGGATGCTCGCGAGCGCGCAGGCTCAGATCCAGTCCTCGGCCGCCCTCGACGGAGACCGCGACGGCATCGGCGAGTACGGAATGCTCGGAGAGCTCTCCGGCTCCCGCCCGATCCGTGACTCCGAAGTCGACGTGAATCCGCCGGTGCTCTCGGCCTCGATGGGCAACCTGCTCTCCGATGGCTGCGGCGGAACCGTCGTCCAGCGCAGCGGCTACTACATCCAGGTGTTCATCCCCGGACGCGGCGACAAGATGGTTTCCGACGAGCCCGGCGTCGGTTCGACGACCCTCGCGCGCATCGACGCCGAGGGTGCCGAGTCGCGCTGGTGCGCCTACGCCTGGCCGGTGGACGCTGGCAAGACCGGCAACCGCAGCTTCTTCGTCGACCAGCGCGGCAGCGTCTACTTCTCGACCCCTGCCGACTTCGAGAGCTACGGCGGTCTGTGCAGCGACAACGGCAACCAGCCGGTGTACAACGCCGCGTACTCGCACGGTTCCGACACGCACATGCCGTCCTACGGCGAAGCTGCGTCCGACGGCAACGTCTGGCAGATGATCAACTAGACATCCGCTAGCTCGACCACACGATCCCCGTCGTCTCGCGAGAGGCGCCGGGGATTTCTAATTGGCGAAGGGCGCGGCGCCGTACTCGGACTCGAAGCGTTCGAGCAGCTCGCGCTCGATCTTGCTCGGGTCGCCGCGCATCGAGCTCCACACGATCACCAGGTCTTCCGGATTCACGAGCTGCCAGAGCTCGTGCCCGCTCCAGTGGCCGACCGCTTCGCCGCGACCGAAGCGAATCATCGAGCGCAGTCGCGAGCGCAGAGTCGCCTTCGCTCCCCCACCTCCGGCCGCGGCGATGTAGAGCGCGCTCGCTCCCTCCACCCACTTGGCCTTGAGCTCCGCGATCGGTTTGCTCGGGTCCTTGCCCTTGTACCGACCGGCGGGACTCTGCTCGAGGAAGCGCGGCTTCTCTGCCGGGTACCAGAGCACCTGGTAGATGCCCTTGAACTTGGGCACGGATGCGAAGTTCTGGTCCCACAGCTCGCTCGGCGTCAGGAAGCCCTCGAAGGGCTGGTCGCCGAAGGGCGTCGGATCGGAGAGCGGAGGTGAGGATTCGGGATTCATGGGGCGAGGGATCCTACCGCCGGGCCTCGCCGAATAGCCTCCGCACTCTTCGAAACTCGATCCAGAGGCGAGACTAGTAGAGCGTGTTAGCCTTGGCGAGCGTGTAGCGCGCTCATCCGGAGGAATCAGGAGGCTCAATGACTTCAATCGACAAGCACTTCCAGGAGTACTTCGCGAGCATGGATCGAGCCGGCGACGACCGGTGTTATCTGTGTCGGCGCACGCCGTCGGAAGTGAAGGGCTTCTTCGGGTTCAACGAAGACGGGACGCCGGCGAACGCGGACGAGTACGGCATCGAAGACGTCGTGCTCTACAAGCTCGACATCATGAGCTACAAGGGCGCGCGCCCGATCTGTGCGGTCTGCCAGCTCAACTTCGAGACGATCTTCATGGCCGGTGACCACGAGATGGTCGATCGCGTCATGTCCGAGATCGAGAACGAGCGCGACAAGCTGTGGCCCGTCGAGCAACGGGATTCGGACGAGCCGAGCGCCACGGAGGAATAGGCAGACGCGAACTTTGACGGGGGATCTCGTCAATCTGTGGGATTGAGCGGGCGAGCGCGTATCATCCCGCTTCGATGTCCGACTCCGCCCCGCTCCTCCGCAACAGGATCGCCAAGATCCTTGGCCTCACCAGTCTGGGGCATATGGGCAAGTGGGTCGGGACGGCGAGTGTGATCGGTTTCGTCGGCGGACTCGCGGCGGTCGGCTTCGACTGGCTGACGCACGCCTTCAAGGAGCGGTCGCTGACGGGCGCCGGAGTTGTCGGCGAGGGCTTGCCCGGCGAGTCGATCTGGTGGCTGGTGCTCCTGGTCCCGACACTCGGTGGACTGATCGTCGGCGCGATGATCCACGTCTGGGCGCCCGAAGCGAGCGGCCACGGAACCGAGCGCTTGATCGGCGCCTTCCACAACCTCAACGGAAAGGTCCGCAAGCGGATCGTCGCGATCAAGGCCATCGCGAGCGCGATCACCATCGGGAGCGGCGGCTCGGCCGGGCAAGAGGGTCCCGTCGCGCAGATCGGCGGCGGCGTCGGCAGCACTTTCTCCGACGCACTGGGCCTCTCCGACCGCGACCGGCGCGTGTTCCTGCTCTCGGGCGCGGCAGCCGGCGTCGGCGCGCTCTTCACGGCACCCCTCGGCGGAGCGCTCTTCGCTCCCGAGGTGATGTACCGCAAGCCCGAGTTCGAGGGCGAGGCCATCATCCCCTGCATCGTCTCGTCGATCGTCGCCTACACAACCTTCACCACCATCACCGGTCGCTCCCGCGCCATCGAGATCGCGCCGGAGATCCTCTCGGGCCTCTCCTTCGACTCCCCGTACGAGCTGCTGGTCTACTTCGCGCTCGCGCTGCTCTGCGCGGTCGTCGGCTGGATCTACATCTCGTTCTTCGGCGGCACGCACCGCTTCTTCGAGCGACGGAAGAAGATCCCCATGCCGCTGAAGCCGGCCATCGGCGGACTCCTCCTCGGTGGACTCGCGCTCGCCGTCGCACCGCTCGCCGGCGACCACGGAATCCTCTACGGCGGCTACGAGCTGATGCGCTCGTCCATCGCGGGCTCCCTGTCTCTCCAGGTCCTCGCCATCCTGCTCGTCGGCAAGATCCTCGCGACCTCCTTCTCGATTGCGTCGGGCGGTTCGGGCGGTGTGTTCGCGCCATCGCTCGCCATCGGTGCGCTGCTCGGCAGCATCGTCGGTACCGCCGCGAACCAGCTCTTCCCCGACCTCGGCATCAACCCGTCGTGTTTCGCGCTGGTCGGTATGGGCGGCTTTTTCGCTGGCGTCGCCAAGACTCCGATCGCGTCGATCATCATGGTCTGCGAGATGACCGGGAGCTACGAGCTGCTGGCTCCGCTCATGTTGGTCTCCGTCGTGCACTTGCTTCTCGCTCAGCGCTGGTCGATCTACGAGACCCAGGTCGATAGCCAGGTCGACAGTCCCGCGCACGCTGGCGACTTCGTGGTCGACGTGCTCGAGCGGATGATCGTCGAGGATGTCGTCGATCCCGAGCGACAGCCGCCGCTGGTCAGTGCGAACGCGACCATGCGCAAGGCGCTCGATACCGTCTCGACTTCACGCGGCACCTACTTCCCGGTCGTGGATGACTCCGACAACATGATCGGCATCTTCTCGCTCTCGGACATCCGGCGCATCTTCCGCGAGACGGACGTGCAGGACCTGATCATCGTGCGCGACTTCATGGTCGAGAATCCGGCGCGGGTGAAGATGAAGGACAACCTGGGCGAGGCGCTGCGCCTGCTCAACGAGTACAGCATCCACGAGCTGCCCGTGGTCGACTCGAACAACACGAGACGCGTGATCGGCATGCTCAACCGGAACAATATCGGGGCGGCCTACCACCAGCGGCTGCGCGAGCTGAAGCTCGGGAAGCTCTGAAGTCGAGCGCCGAAAAGCGCTTCCACTTTCACCCCCATCGGGAGCCTTGCGAACCGCCCGGCGGAGCGACATGCTGGCTCCTCGCACCGGCGAGATCGCGCACCTGCTCAAGAGCTCCCAACCACCGATAGCCATGACCCTGACAGCAACCCAAGCCCCGACCATTCGCATCAATGGCAACGGCGGCGACGTCATCATCATCCGCCCCACCGGCCGCTGCACCATCATCAACGGCTGTGATCCCGAGGACGCCGAGGAGCTCATCGAGCAAGGTCGCGCCTATCTGAAAGGCGACCCCGCGACGCAGGTCGTTCGCGCGGAAGGCGATGTCGAGATCGATGGCGAAGTCACCGACATCATCGTGGTCGAGGGTGAAGCGGTCATCGTCAACAACACGGATGATGACGATGACGATGACGACGACGACGATGATGACGACGATGACGATTGAGTCGCGCCCCACATCGAACCCATGATCTAATCAAGAGGAGCCGAGCGCGCGTGCGTGCTGGCTCCTCTTCTCATTCTCTCACCACCACCACTCGACGGATTCCATGAGCACTCCCACCGCCGATCTCTACGACGCCCACGAAGGCCAAGTCTCCGTCGCCGAGCCGATGTTCGCGGACTTCGGCGGGAACATCGCCTTCAGCGGAGCGATCGCGACGATCAAGTGCTACGAGGACAACAGCCTCGTGCGCAAGCGCCTCTCCCAGCCCGGCGAAGGCCGCGTGCTCGTCGTCGACGGCGGCGGCTCGATCCACTGCGCACTCCTCGGCGACCAGCTCGCCAAGCTCGGAGTCGACAACGGCTGGTCCGGCCTCGTCATCTTCGGCTGCATCCGCGACTCCGCCGTCATCGCCGACATGGACCTCGGCGTCAAAGCCCTCGCCACCACTCCCCGCAAGAGCGTCAAGCGCGACCAAGGCCTCGAAGACCTCCCCGTCATCTTCGCCGGAGTCACTTTCGAACCCGGCCACTACCTCTACGCCGACGAAGACGGAATCCTCGTCGCGCCGAGCAAGCTCGACTGACGCGCCGGTTCTTCGGGCGCTGCGGTGTGTGTGATCGAGCCCCTCGCCTCCCGCGACATCTCGGTCCCGATTGCCCCACGTCCCTAGAACGAATCGCGCCGGGCAGCCCGCGTCGTTTGGCCTGGCAAAGTTAGAAACCCGGTCCCTGCCCCTCGCCGGGACGATCGACGGAGTCCATCGATGGCATTCCATCTATCAACTCCCACTTCCATTCGTACAGTGGCTCTCGAGTTGACAATCCGTCGAAACTCCATTCAGGAGAGTAGCTATCGCAAGCCCCACTCGATCGCCGATTCAATGGATGGTGAGCCTCCTCGCCCTCGGTTTGGGTGCCGCCATTCCTCTCCTCGCGATTCCTCCCGAACTGATCGATGGAGGCGCATCACCGCGACTTGCATCGGCCTACATACTCGCCAGCGCGATCCGCTTGCCGACCCAGCTCGAGGGAGGAGAAGCCTCCGCGATCGACTCTCCGCACTCGGCTTCGCTCGACGAGCCCGAGGATAAACTCGGCACTCTGGTCGTCCGGGTGCTTCGAAAAACCTCGAACGAACCCGTTGGAGGAATCGACGTAACCGTGGCGTCAGCGCCCGAGATGTTCTCGAGCACGCCTAGCGATGTCGAACCGCGAGTTCAGACGACGAAACCGAATGGAGAAGCCGAGTTCGAGGTGCCGTCGGCGCGCTCTCTCATGACGAGTGTAAATCTCGGCAACGGTTCAGGCCGGTACACCAACTTCGTCGAGCCCCTCGAGGCTGGTGAGCGAAGGGTAGTCACCGTCACGGTCGCCAACGAACCGCTTCTCTCGATTCGAGTTCTCGATCAATCTTCGAAGGAGCCCATCGAGGGCGCCGAGCTCTATATCAATAGCGTCGTGTTCGATCGCGAAGCCTCAGCCCGCACGGATAAGAACGGAATAGCGGCTCTCCAACTAGCTCAGAACAACCACTCCTTCGTGACCATTCAGAAGCAAGGATACGAACCCCGGATGTTCGCCCCGTCCCTTGCTGACTTCGAACACTCTGGACTGCTCACGGCCTGGATTTCTGAATCGGCGAGCCTTCGAGTCGAAGTGGCCACAGGTGGAGGAAGGCCATCGGTTGGCGAGAGCATTCGAGTTTGCGCGCTTCCCTCCGAACAGGAAACCAGCCAAAGACTGACGAATTCCCCCCTGCAGGGCATGCTCGACGATTGGGAAGGAGTTACCGACGAACGGGGCGTTTGCGTGCTCGAGGGCTTGCCTGCGAATCGAGCCCTTACTGTTTGGTGCAACGAGAGCGTCGCAACCGCAACTCCGATCATCCTGGCTTCTGGCGAACGCCGCGAGCTCTCACTAGGCCCTGAGCTCGTGACATTCACGGGAAGGGTGATAGATGAAAGCGGCTCACGGGAATCCATGAAGCTGGTTCTCGTTCGAAGCCTGGGATCGAACCGAGCATTGCTGAGCGAGGACCTCGCCGTCTTGCAGCACCTTCGAACGGACAGAGACGGGAACTTCTCGCTCACGCGAGTGGCCCCTGGCGACTACCACATCGGCCCTGATCCGAATTCGTTCGGCGGCCGACGGTTCTTCACGTATCCCAGGATCGGTGTACCGGTGAAGGTAGAAACCGGGATGGAGGATGTCGTACTCCGCCTGGACGCACCGACGGATATCCACGGAACGCTCTCGTTCATGGATTCCGACAATGCTCTTGGCGAAGGCGCGTTCGAGCAAGTCCAAGTCTTCGCGAGCGCACCTGGAGAAACCGGCCGAGTCAGAGGAACTCTGAACCGTGAATTCAATGAGGCAACCGGTACCTTTTCACAGTTCGTCGGCAATGAGTTCTCTATCGGCCCCCTCACCAACGGTCCCTATGAGGTTCGGGCCGAAACACGCTTCGGTATAGCCCTCGGATCGACGCAAGCCATCGGCGGAAGCACCGACCTCGAACTCATTCTGGAGCGCGGTCACGAGATTCGCTTTCAGGCCGAGCCGTACCAACGCGGTAGGTTGCTGCTTCGGAAGAAGGAACCCGGTGCCACCGTTGTAGAGAACGAGTTCAGGAATCCCGATGTCCCGCTCTTCGGGCTGTCGGCCGGCGACTACGAGGCGCTCTTCTGCCCGGCGGGGAACTCCTGGGCTTTCTTGCCGTCCATCACCGTTCCGGCTGAAGAGGGAAAGGTCATCCCGCTGGTTCCTCAGAGCGGGGGTTGGCTACGAGTCCTCGTAGACGGCCAATCGATTGTTCCCGCGAGGGTCGATGTACGACTTGGAGAGCTTGTCGTCGGAAGTTCGTTAGCCATGCCCAAGTCCACCATCGTTTTCCGCGTTCCGGCCACCGTCGGCTTGTCTGTCTACGTGAACGGAGAACTCGCCGGGTCAGCGAAACTCGAGCCGTGGCAAGAACAGAGAATCGTGTTCAACTTGTAGCTACATCGGCGCCCCGGCGTCCCCCGCTTCTCAACGGACCGCGAGGACCGTATTCTCTCCCCACCACGCGGAAGTGGCGGAACTGGCAGACGCGCAAGATTTAGGTTCTTGTGCCGAAAGGCGTGGGGGTTCGAGTCCCCCCTTCCGCACCATCATCGATCGCCGGTGGTGGATTCGGAAACCCGATAACGATTCGATCCATGCTGAAGCGAAGCAGAAGCGGCTGGATGATTGGGCTCGCCTTGCTCGTCTCGAGCTGCGGCGCCTTTCGCACGCTCGATCGTGACCTCGAGGAGCTTGGGCAGTACGGCACGGCTCACATCAAGCTCGTCAATGAAACTGGGCGTGAGGGGAAGAGCGTGGTGGTCATCATCAACGCGGAGACCGGGAAGGTCTGGGAGAAGCTCGTTATAGCGGGGTCGGGTGAAGCCGACGTGGTCGTGCTGGCGGGCCGCTACTACGCGGCGGCCTTCGAGGACCTCAACGAGAACATGGAGTACGACCTCGATGAGCTCGGGGCGTTCCGCGGCGCGGCCGAACCGATTCAGATCGGTGGGCCGGTGCCGATCGTGGAGATTCTGTTGGAGATCAGCCCGGAGACGCAACCCGAGACGACGTCGGCTGATCTGCAGAACGCGATCAAGGCGGCGAACGCAGAGCTCAAGTACCGGAACATCGGCAACATCGTCAGCCTGGACGATGAGCGTTTCAATCCTGCGATCGGCGCGCTCGGCATGTGGGAACCGGCGGTCTTCCTCGAGCGCGAGCTGCGCGGCTTCTACATGCTCGAGGAGTACGACCCGAATCGCACGCCGGTCATCTTCGTGCACGGCATCGGCGGAACTCCGCGCGAGTTCAAGACGATGATCGAGTCGATGGACAAGGAGAAGTTCCAGGCTTGGGTGCTCTACTATCCGTCGGCGCTGGAGCTCAAGCACCTCAGTGACGGGATGTACGACACACTGAACGTGATGCAGAACGAGCTCAAGCCGAAGAAGGTGCTGCTCGTCGCGCACTCGATGGGCGGGCTCGTCGCAACTGCTGCAGTCGAGCGCTACAACGACGCGGGTGCTCACGACTACTTGAAGCTGTTCCTCACGATCGCCTCTCCGCTCGGCGGAATGTCCTCCGCCAAGCTCGGTGTCGAATACGCTCCGACCGTGATGCCGTGTTGGGAGGACCTCGCGCCGGGGAGTCGCTTCTTGAACACGCTCTACTACACGAATGAGCCGACGGTTCCCTACGTCCTCTTCTTCGCCTACCGCCGCTCGGGCATTACGTCACCCAGCGGAGACGGAACAGTTCCCCTGACGTCACAGCTTCGCCCGGAAGCGCAAGCTCGCGCGGGCCATCGGTTGATCGGGATCGACGCCGGACACGTCGTTGTCTTGAGCAATCCCGAGACGCTCAAAGAGCTGAACCGACTGCTCCTCGAGTACGGCGCGCCGGACGTGAACTAGCTCAGAACGTCTGGCCGAGGAATAGGTAGAAGGAGTCGACTCCGCCTTCCGCGCGGCCATAGCCGACGTAGAGCGGCGCGATCGGCAGGTCCACCGAGACGAAGACCGAGCCCGCGAGGATCGCATTGCGCGCGAGATCGTCGCGCAGATTCGTCACCGCGCCGTACTCGCAAGACGCGCCGACGTACATCGGGAAGCCGAAGATCTCACTGCGCGCGCCGGCGAACTGGTTGTAGCCGACGACTGCAACCCGTCCGAGGTGTTGTCCACTCAGCTGGTCGCCCTCGAATCCCGACAGGCTGAGGAAGCCTCCCAAGAAGTGCGCTTGGTGTGGCGGCAAAGTTCCTTGCAGCACCGTCCCGAACTCGCCGATCAGGACGCCGGTCGTCTGCTTGATCGTCCCGGCTTGTGCGGCTCCGACGCTGAACTTCTGGTAGTCGACATCCGCGCCGATGCTCCCGCTGGCCCAGCTCCAGGCGATGCGGCCGCTCGTTCCGGTCGTCGGGAAGTTTACGTCGTCGAAGCTGTCGACGACGAACTGCGCGAGGAGGAAGCCGTCGTCGAAGTCGAAGTCCTGCATGGGAGCGACGGAGGACTTCACATCGACGAACCCGCGCACTCGGTGGTAGCCGAGCCGTAGCTCGCCCCAGTTGTAGACGTGGGCGCCGACGTCGAGTGCCAGCTCCCCCACGAGGACGCGCAGCTCGGCCAAGAGCTGCTCACCGGCCGTGACGTTGATGTCGGTGTGGATGTAGTTCGCTTGCGGAGCGATGAAGAACCGGCCGCGTTCGTCCAGCGGCTGGAAGAACTCCGTTAGCGATCCGATCCGATCGCCGAACTGGAACTCGTTGCGCCACTCGCCGCCCAGCTCGTTGAGCGCGCGCCGCGTGTAGTTGACGCCGAAGTTGTAGTTCGACGAGCCATTCAGGTTGTCCTCGAGGTTCACGCCGAACTTCAGGTAGCTCGGTCCCCAGGACTTCCCGTCGGCATCGATGCGAAGCTCACGCGTGCCGTCCTCGAGCTCGGGAAACTCGAAGGTCACTCGCTCGAAGTCCTTGAGCCCGAAGATGCGGTCAAGGTCGGCCTTCAAGATCTCGAGGTTGAGCGGCTGGCCGGCCTGTGTCGCCAGCTTCGAGCGGATAACGCCTTCGCTGAGCGGCGTGTTATTGTCGATCACGATCCGATCGACGACGGGGAGCGCCGCTCGCTCTCTGCGCTGGTGCTCGAGGAAGGCCGCGTACTCCTCCTCCGAGACCGAGTAGCGCCGCAGACTCGAAGCCATCGCGCGCGCCGCCTCCTCGCCTCGCGTAACCGCTTCGGTGAGGCGCGTGAAATCCGTCGACCCGAAATTGCCGAGGTCGGGCCGGACGATCGTGTGCTGGTCCTCCCCCTCAATCAGACCGAACTGCTCATCGATGCTCTTCTGAATCAAGAGGTCGATCATCTGCCCGGTGACCGCGAGCATCGTGGTGATCTCGTCCGCCTTCAGGATCGGCGTGCCGACATCCACGACGATCAACACGTCGGCGCCCATGTCCAGCGCCACGCCGATCGGGACATTGTTGACGACCATCCCATCCATCAGCTCGCGATCGCCGATTCGAACCGGCGCGAACACTCCGGGAATTGCCATGCTCGCCGCCAGCGCGAGCGGAAGGCTGCCCGACTCGAGCACGACCTCCTCACCGTTGGCGATGTCGGTCGCGACCGCGCGAAAAGGAATCGGCAGGTCGTCGAAGTCGTCGAGCTCGTTCCAGCCCAGGGTCAGAAACTTGAGGATGTTGAGCGAGCGATGCCCCTGCGCAATTCCGCGTGGAAGCACCGGGTAGATCCCGCGCAGTCCGAGCTCGTAGTCGATCAGAAAGTTCTTGTCGTCGAGCTTCCGCCGGAAGGACAGGTCCGATCGCTCGGACCCGTCGCGCAACACGAGCGGCCAGTTGATCGTCTCCAGAACTTCCTGCAGCTCCTCGGGCGAATAGCCGAATGCGAAGTTGCCGCCAACCAGGGCACCCATGCTGTTGCCCGCGATCAAGTCGATTGGAATGCGCAGCTCGTGAAGCACCTTGAGCACGCCGACGTGAGCTGCGCCGCGCGCGCCACCTCCGCTGAGCACCAGGCCGATCTTTGGGCGCTGCGGCGGGTCGGGCTCTTCGTTCGGAACGCCTTGTCCGACAGCGAGCGTCCCCACAACGACGCAACCGATCGCAACGCGAAGCGCGGCGAACATGTTGTCGATCCCCCCTCGACGAACGCTCGCGATCATTCAGACGCCGCTCTCCGGCTTCCCGTCAAGCGCAACGTCGTACAGCACAGGCAGCTCGATTCGCTCTCCCAAGCACTCCTCCATGACCGCCTTGTGCTCCACGTCGATCGGATGCGTCGAGCTCCCGAACGCCGCCCGACTGCGCTCCAGGTCCTCGAACTCCATCGCGTAGACGAGCACCTCCCCGCCTTTCGTCTCGAGGATGTAAGCCTGCTCGTGGCGCACGGTCTCGTCGACGAAGGTCGCCCGCACTTCGTCCGCCCGACGCGAGAGCTCGGCGAGCCAATCACGAATGCGAGCCTCTTTCCCGGGCAAGACCTGTCGAAATATCAGTCGGAGCATGCGAGCACTCTAGCGAGCCTGTCTGAATCAATCGACTTCCTGGCCACCGCCATTGCGCGTGAGGATCTTGGCGACAACAAGCGACACTTCATTCTCGTACGACGAGCTAGAGGCAGTTACTAGCTCCTCACGAATCCAGGCTGGATCGAAGAGGCGCCAGCTCATTTTTCTAAAGCGCTTGGTAATCCAATCACGACTCGCTTGATTGGCGATGTTGCCTGCGGCGAGACAAAGCGTGATGGCCGGATCCTTCCGGCAAGACCCTCGTTCTATGAGTTGGTGGGCGAGCCGGCGCAAGACCATTCGACGGAGCACGACGTCGGTGAAGAGCTTGTATCGCTTTGAAGGATAGAACTCGTTGTCGCGTATTTTAACTCCGGGGGAGTCTAGGAATGACTTGCACTCCACGGCCAGAATTTCGTTCGCGTCGCCCTTGTAGGCAACGAGATCCAGCTCCCACCGCGGGGATGAGGGCCTGCCGATTTTCCGTTTCTCCGCCTTCGTCAATTCAACCTTGAAAGAAGTCTCGACCCAGTACCCTTGCCTCCGAAGGAGGGTGGCGATTAGCGATTCAAATGCATCCATTAAGTCTGTGCACCCTACCTGCTTCGGTCATCTGAGGCGTCGGCTATGCCAACGCCCTCATGCATTACCGTCTTGGTCGTACCGTGGTGCTTCCTCAATTGGACTACGGCTGAGGAGACCAGTACACCACCGCTGAAGATCACGTACATGCCCCAGGCGTTTTGTTCCGCATAGGATTCACCTTGCGTTGAGGAGTAGCTCGTGAACAGACGGCCAAAGATGGCAAGCGCGATCAGTATTGAAAGTACGAAAGCGAATCCTCTGCAAAGACGGCGCATGCCAAAGATCGCCGACAGAAGACAGCAGAAGCCCAAGCCGATCAGGAGGATTGAGTCGCCAGTCGCATCGTCGTAATAGCTTTGAACGTGGACGGACTCATTCACGATGTGCTTAGTGCCGGGGAAGAACGGGCCTCTAATGATCAAGAGTGACCCGATCACGGCTGACGCACGTGCTCCTAGAGTGATCGTCATATCGACCTAACGTTCCCGTTCAGCGGCAGCGCGCCGGGCCGTTCGCTGCAACTGGTTGTTAGATCTCATTGTGCGCCCGCCCATTTGCGGCCAGCTTCCGTGGCGTCCTCCATTTGCTTACCGAGGACACCGAGCATGCCGCCTTCCCAGCGCCCGAACGCCGCCTCACCTGTCGGGTTGTACAACTTTTCAGGCAGCGTCCGGAGCAGGAAGACCGGGTTCTGACCGCCAGCGAATTCAATACCAAGCTTGCGGAAGTCCTCACCGGTCATGATGAACACATCGGCACCAGCCCTTGCAAGGATGACACGATCAAAGCCCCTGCCCGCCGATGCGAAAGCCGCGGACGACTGAAAGAGTCCGCGAAAGAGATCCAGTGGAGCGGCCGCCGATACGTCACGCAAGTCGAGAACCAACGTGGATGGATCGAGATAAAAGCGGTAGTGGGCAGAGATGGAATACCCGGCGTTCCTCGTGTCGGAGTTGAGTGCTTCGCTGACACTTCGTTGAACAAAAATGTAGTTCAGAGTCCAAATGAGGATGCCCGCGCCCAGAAGCAGCACGATCAAGGAAGGCCCGAGCCGCGGGCGATGCGGAACTACGGTGGGCAGATTCGCGAACCCATGAATGTCGGGCAGTAGCTCTTGTTCCACGAGTACACCTCGATGATGTAGGTCTGACTGCTGATTCCGCGGTTCCGGGTAAGGGAGGAGAGCAGGATATCAGACCTGTGAGAATTCAGCAGAACCACCAGCGGCGGCATTGCTAGCGGTGATAACTCATCCAATCCACGGCCTCTACTCGCTCTCTTTCTCGAGTGCACGGCCCAGCCAGGCGCGGGCGAAGCGCCAGTCCCTGGCGACCGTTCCTTCGGAGACGCCGAGGAGCTCCGCGACGGCGCTGACCTCCAGACCGCCGAAGAAGCGCAGCTCGATGATCTCGGCTTGTCTCGGCGAGAGCTCGGCCAGCTCGTTGAGCAGCCTGTCCAGGACGACCAGATCCAGAGTCTCGCCGTCCGCGAAGGCGAGGTCTTCGTCCAGCTCGACTCGTTTCCATCCGCCGCCGCGCTTGTCGCGCTGTTTGGTGCGCGCGTGATCGACGAGGACGTTTCGCATCGCGCGCGCAGCCGTCGCGAAGAAGTGATTGCGATCGGCCCACTCCGGCTTGTCGCCGTCCTTGCGATTGGTGATGCGTAGATAGGCTTCGTGAACGAGCGCGGTCGGCTGGAGCGTGTGGTCGGCGCGCTCGCGAGCGAGGTACTGGTCGGCCAGACCGCGCAGCTCTTGGTAGACGGCGTCGAGGAGCTCGCCGCTGTCCAGTTCGCGACCGCGCGCGAGCTCGCGCAAAAACTCTTCGGGCTCGTCCGCGGCGGGCATCGCGCCATTGTAGACCAGGTGCCATTGCCCGCGCCCGCAGTCTTTCGCGCCGTGAGCGCGTCGAGCTAGCGACCGTAACGCAGCTCGAACGCGGCGGCGAGTCGGTCGAGGCGCTCGAGCCGCAGGTCGCCTTCGTCGAGCAAGGATCCGAGCCGCTCGCGCGCCGTTCCCCACGCACTCCAGCCCGCCTCGAGCTCGCCGGCGCCGGCGCGGATCAAGCCCTCGATGGCCGTGGCTTGCGCGCTCAGCCAGTGCTCTTCGCCGAACTGATCGAGCGCGCCGGACTTGGCCCGCGCCCCGAGCGGAACGGCGCTCTCGAAGTCGCCGAGTAGTCCGGAGCACCCGGCCTCGAGCTGCGCGGCCAGCAAGCCGTCGAAGCTGTTCGCGTTCGCGACCCGTCGCTGCACGTCGCGCAGGGCGAGGATGGCGTCGGCATGGCGCTCGGCTCCGATCAACGCGAGCCCCAGCCAGAGCTGATCGCTCGTCAGCGTCGGGTGATTCGCGGGAAGTCGCTCGAGCTTGATCGTGATGCCGAGTTCGAGCTGTTCCGCCGCATCGTCATAGCGACCGAGATCAGAAAACGCCTTGCCGAGATTGATCTTCGCGTAGGCCGCGCGATGGTCACGCTCTCCGTAGATCGCGCCCAGCTGATCGACCGACTGCTGCTGATACTCCGCGCCCTTCGCCGGATCGCCCGAGCGTCGATAGGCCTCGCCCAGATTCCCAACGGCGAAAGCCTCATTGATCGACTGCGCGCCACCACTCTTCCGACGTGTCCGCTCGAGCGACTCCTCCAGATACGTGATCGAGCGCTCGTACTCGCCGATGCGCGTCAGGTAGCCACCGAGGTTGCTGAGCTGCGTCGCGAAGTGCTCGTGCTCCTCGCCACCGATCGCCCGCATTCCGGCGACGACTTGCTCCATCGTCTCCACCGCTAGCTCGTTGCGACCGAGCCGCGAGTGGCAACCGGCGATCGAGTTCAGAGTATTGAGCTCGCTGAGCGTCCCCGCTCCCCTGATACGAATGTACTCGATCCCCTCTTCGAGCATCTCGAGCGCCGACGCGTAGTCCCCGCGCGCGTACGTCAAATCGCCCAAGGCCTTGAGCGTCATGCCGCGACGATGAGCCAGTTCATCGCCCGCCTCTGCGCAGACCTCGAGCGCTCGCCGCAGCATCCCTTCGCTCGCCTCGAAGTTCCCGGCTCGCGAGTAGAACAAGCCAAGCTGAGAGAGCCCGTAGGACCACGATTTCGCATCGCCTCCGGACTCCTCGAAGAGCGCGACGGACTCCTCGAGTATCTCCAATCCACGCGGATCGCCCATGTCTGCCAGCGTCGCGCCGTAGGACGTCATGAAGTTCGCGACGTCGTCTGGATCGGCCCCCGATTCGATCACGAGATCCAGCGCCTCTTTCTGTAGCACCGCGGCGTCCTCGTAGCGCCCGAGCCCGTGATACGCGTTTCCGAAGGTGTGCAGGAACTCCGCGCGCATCTCGGGGATGTCGCGGAACAGGTCGTCCGAGCGGGCGACCGCATCGTCGAGCACGTCGATCATCTTGACGTCGGTACCCGAGCGCCACGGCGAGGGCGCGAACAGCATGTTGGACACCTCGGTGTGCAAGGCGATGCGCAGCTCGTTCTGGTACTCGGCGGATTCGCGCGCCTCGCGCTCGAGTTGCTCGGCTTCCTCAGCGGCTTCGCGCGCGAGGCGTTCGTTCTCTTGCGCGGCTTCCGCAGACCTCCGGGCGACTCGCTCGCTCTCCTCCGCAGCCTCGGCCTGCTCGCGCGCCTCTCGCTCGCGTTCAGCCGCGTCCTCCGCCTCTCGGCGAGCAACACTCTCACGTTCGCTGGACGCTTCGGCTTCTCGCTGTGACTCGACGGCGACCAGGCGCTGTTCTTCCTTGTCGAGATAGAGCTTTGTGCTGACCACGACTCCCGCCGTCAGCGCCAGGATGACGCCGACGACCCCGCCGACGAAGACCTTGTTCCTGCGCGCGAACTTGCCGACCTGATAGAGCGTCGTCGGCTTGCGCGCGATGATCGGTTCGTCCGCCAGGAAGCGCCGGATGTCGGCCGCCAGTTCGTCGGCCGAGCTGTAGCGCCGCTCCTTCTCCTTCGCCATCGCCTTGCCGACGATCGTCTCGATGTCGCCGCGCAGCGTGCGCTTCAGGACGCCGAGACTCGTCGGCTCCTCTTCCGAAATCACGCGCGCCGCTTCATGGATCACCATCGAGCGAACGTCGTGCGGCAGGACCTCGCCGAGCAGCTCGTAGGCCAGAACGCCGAGCGCGTAGACGTCGCAGCGTGTGTCGAGCGCCGACGGATCGGCCGCGAGCTGTTCCGGACTCATGTAGGGCAGCGTTCCGAGCAGCTCACCCGTGCGTGTCTGCATCGAAGTGAGCTCAAGGTCGCTGGTCGTGAGCCGCGCCACGCCGAAGTCGAGCACCTTCGGCTCGCCGCGACCGTCCACCAGGATGTTGGCCGGCTTGAGGTCGCGGTGAATCACGCCCTTCTGGTGAGCGTGCTGGACCGCGTCGCAGACCTTCGCGACCAGCGCCAGCCGCTCGTCCCGATCGAGCCCCTCCTCGCGAACGAACCGATTGATCGGCCGCCCATCGATGTACTCCATGGCGAAGTACGGTTCCGGCCCGCGCCCGGTATCCGTCGTCCCCGCTTCATAGATGCGAGCGATGCTCGGGTGATCCAGCCAGGCCAGCACCTGTGCCTCGTGTTCGAAGCGCCGCAGCGTCTCCGACGAGACGGCCGCGCCCCGAATCAGCTTGAGAGCGACGAAGCGCTCCGGCTTCTCCTGCCGCGCCTTGTAGACGACGCCTGCCCCGCCGGCGCCGATCAGCTCGACGATCCCGAAGCCCGCGATCGACTCCGGCAGATGAGCCTGCGCTTTCGCGGCCGCGCGTTGTTCGAGCGGCGAGACATCGAGCGGCGTCGTCGCGATGTCGTCCGCCGCCAGGAGCTCGTTCACGAGTTCCCGCAGCTCGTCGGTCACCTCCGCGAGCCGTGCCGCCCGCTCGTCGGCCTCCAGATCGCAGACCTCGGCGAACAGCTCGTGCGCTCGCTCGAATTCGCGTCGGTCAGTTCGGTCGGATTCGGTCATGGTTCAGCCTCGAAGCGCCAGATCGGCCTTCTCAACCAAAAGCGCTCTCCACTCCCGAACCGTCAACGCATTACCGGTTTTCTTTCCGATCGCATGGAGCGCAACCACGTCAATCGCTCCGCCCCGCCGCGCTGACCACGCCGATGAGCGACGCCATCGAGTCGACGATGAACTCCGACCGTACCCCTTCGAGCTCCGCCTGATCGCCGAAGCCCCACAGCACCCCGATCGTCCGGAGCGCGTTCGCCTGCGCCCCGACGATGTCCTGTGCGCGGTCGCCGATCATCCAGACCTGCTCCCCCGGCAGCCCCTCCTGCTCGAGGATCAGCGCGATCAGGTCGGTCTTGTGAACGTTCTCGCCGGAGAGCTCGGAGCCATACACGCCCTGAAAGAAGTCCCCCAGCCCAAAGTGCTCGACGATCTGCGTCGCATAGACATGCGGCTTCGAAGTCGCCACCCACATCCGATGTCCAGCCTCCCGCAGCGACGACAGCCCCTCCGGAATGTCGCGATAGACCTCATTCTCGAACAGCCCGACGTCGGCGAAGCGCTCGCGATACAACGCCACCGCTTCTTCGATAAGCCGCTCATCCTCCGTCTCGAGCAGCTGAGCGAAACTGTCCCGCAGCGGCGGTCCAATGCACCAGTGCAGCTCCTCGCGCTCTGGCAACTCTCCAAACTCCAACCGCTCGAGCGCATGCAAAATGCACCCCGTAATCCCAAGCGCCGGATTCGTCAGGGTTCCATCGAGGTCAAAGAGAAGATTCATGCGGAGCGAGTTCCATCGAGCGAGAACAGAATACTCGATTCAGCCCCCCCGGAGAATCTCATCCGCGATTCGGACTCGTCGCACTCTCCTTCGCCTCGTTCGCCTGGAGCGCCCTTAGAACTCACGCTCTTCAACGATGAACGCAGCTGACTTCGAGTGGTCGACGAAGTTGCCTTCGTCCTCGAGCAAGGCCGCGCCGATCTCCTGACCTTCGGGAGAGCTCATCCCTGCGATCAGTTCTTGTTCGGACTCGAACCAAACCTCCGCGACACCATCGTACTCGGGCTGCATCCCGCGCGAGGCTCGGATGCCCTCGTTCAACGGCGTGTTCAACGTGTGCGACTGCACATACTTCTTCGCCCCCACGGCAGCCGCGTTCTTCATGTAGAACGGCCCGTGCTTGTTCTCCCAGTAGTCGCGAAACTCCTCGCGAGTCATGCTTGGGTGACGGGTCAAACACATAACGAACTTGATCATCTGTCTTGTTCCTTGGCTAACAACGGTGGGGCTGAGTTTCGCATTGGGCGACCGACGGCGAATCGACTCGTCAGTCACTGCTCTCACCATGCCCTCGGATCCGGTGATAGACAACCGAAAGAACGAACCAGTGGAGTCCTCCGGTGTCGATGGCCACGAGCGTCCAGGCGATCGAGTCCAGTACGACGGAGTTCTCGTCACGCAGTTGCGCGCCCCAGACAATGACGACGAGCAGTGACCCGAACAGCGGAACTCCGGACGCGTGCTGATAGTCTTCCGGAAGCCCGCCGCGAAGCCGGTGAAGCGGGTACCTCAGCCAACTCGGGTGCGCGTTCAACGCGCACAAGAGGCCGCCGACGATCAGGAGGATCCATCCGGTCATCGCTCCACACTACGGAGCCCGAAGCTCGAGCCCTAAGACGAGACATCCTTTCCGTCCAAGCTCGGATCTGCAGTCAATCTATAGCGGTATACAACCGTCTCCGTACCACCGACGAAGAGCGCGATGATCAACCAGAGCAGGCTGAAATCCACACCGTCGGAGAAGAAGACCAATGCCAAGTAGAACAAGACTGGGGACATAGCTACTCCTTGTGGGTCGACGCTCGAGGATAAACAAAAAGCGTGGCCTCATCGAACACTCGCCCCGGCGCGTAGTCGCTCAGCTTCCCTCCTGGACCTCCACCGCAGAGAGCGCGGTCAAGAAGGCCTCTCTCGACATCGGTGGCGTAATCGCCCGGTGCGGTATATAGACGGACGCGTCGGTCGCGGACACGGCATAGTCCGACTCGTCGGCAAGGCCTCGATACTTCACGAAGTACCCGTTCGGCGAGGGCACGATCGCTCCGGTGCGTCTGAACCTCGGATCGCCTCCGCTATTCTTGACTTGAACAAGATCCCCTTCGTGGACCTCGATGCGAACGGCAGCGCCGAACCAAGGAAGAGCGCGGACGCACTTCAGCCAACGATGTTTCCGTCGAGCGAGCGAAGCGAAGATGAAGACCGCAATCACCAAAGCCGTGATGGTCGTCACCGTCATCTGCCTTCCATCCGTGGCCCAGTCGAGCGCACCCAACCCGACACCAACAGCCAGTAACACGATCGCCACGCGCTTCTGCGATCTCAAGCCGGGACCCTGCGAAGCGACCCACTCACGATGAAACTCGTGGTGGTGGGCGTCGTCCATCACAAGCTCGATTGCGATCGTGGTCATCGGGAGAGTCTCGCACGAGTAGCTACAGCGCTCCGGCGGCTCGGTCGACCCCGCTGCATCAACCCGTTACGCATCGATCTCGGGATTCGGGGAGCGGCCCCTCCGAACGAAGTACGTTCCGAGAAGCGCGAGCAGAACGCACGGCGCCCATTTCCCGATCTGGTAACCGAAATAGAACCCCGCACCCTCACCGCTCTCGGGATCCGCAACAAACACCGTTACCAGGGCCAACATCATTGCAAAGCTCTGAATGACTAATCCGATGACTCTCAACATGTCGTTCAGTCGGCGTGCCTGACGAAAGGGGTTTCCAACCAGCGACCACCAGAAGAGCCGTCCGACTGCTTCATTCGATTACTCGGCCCCGAACCCTCGTCTCGGGACAGTCGCGCGCGCAACACGCTCTCCACGAAACGATCGTACGCCGAAGATCCGATTCGCGCTGCGCCCGGACTGTCCGTGTCGACGCGAAAGACCAAAACAGTGTCGATATCGGGCAGAACCGTAAGTCGATGACCGCCTGTGCCACTTGCGGTGTACGGCGCCGGTCCGCCCGAGCCAATGGATCGTGCCTGCTCTTCGGTGCTGACCCACCACATCAGCCCGTAGCCACTCTTGGTTCCGCGGCGTCCGGTAACCGAATGGACCCGAGTGCTCGTCGCCACCCACTCTTCGGGAACGATCGAAACCCCACCCCATCGGCCTCGGTTGAGGAACAGGATTCCGAACCTGGCCAGGTCGCGCGTCGACATCCGGAACTTGTAGGACGGGTGGAGAGAGACGTCTTCGAACTGATAGCGCGTGCCCTTCAGCTCGAAGTCCTGCATCCCGATCGGAATGGCGAGCTGCCGTTCGAAGGCCTCGAAGATGTCTTCGCCTGTCTCCTGGCGATAGATCGAACCGAGCACGTTGAAGTCCCAGTTGTTGTAGTACCAGTGTGATCCCGGCTCGTACTCGTGGCGCTCGGGTCGCCCGTCGCGCGCGGCGGCCACTTCAGAAGCAGCGGGCAGATACACCCCCGATCGACTGGCGAGGAGATCCGTAATAGTCGCTCGCTTCTCCGACTCGGTTAGCGGCGTCTTCTCATCGATGCCCAGCTCTCCGAGAGTTTGTGTCGGGTCGATCCGTCCCCGTTCGATGGCAATGCCGTACAGGGCGGACAGGAAGCTCTTGCGGATGGAGTGAGCTCGGTAGTTCTTGGCCACATCGCCATGGCGGAGGACGACTTCTCCCGAGGTGACGATGAGGACCGCGGCCGCGCCGAGGGAGACGACCTCTTGCCGGATCGTCGTCAAACCCGCCGAAGACCAACCCAATCGCTCAGCGTCCGTGACCAACTCGTCGAGCACGAGCGCGTTCGAGTCAACCGGAGGACTCTGCTCTGCCGCGGCGCAGCTCGAGACGAGAACCAACGCGAATGTTCCAAGAAGGTCCGGCAGCACGAGCGAGTGAGTGTTCATCGAAAAAGTTCTCTCTCGTGTGAGTCCGGGCTCGGCACTTGCCGTTCCGCAGCCGCCGCAGATAGCCCGTTAGAAGATAAACGGAATCAACCTCTTCGTCGTCGACTTGTACTCCAGATACTGCTCCTGGAACTCCTCGGTCAGGAGCTTCTCCTCCATTCTGATCCTGTTCAAGAACAGAGGAATGAGTAGCGACATGGTCAGAACGCCGTACAAGCTCGAGGCGAACATGGGCAGGCCGAGCAGAGCCATGATCACACCGAAGTACATCGGATTCCGGATGAAGCGATAGATGCCGTGGGTGACGAGCTGATGGCCTTCGCGAATCACCACCGTGCCCGAGTAGTTCTTCAAGAGAGTGACCTGGCCAGTCGCGGCAATTGCCAACCCGAGGAAGAAGAAGGCCAGCCCAAGAATGCGGTGCAGAGGTAGCTCCACTAGCTGCCCCGGATGAGTCATCAACTCCCAGGCGATCCCCCAAAACCCCGACAATCCGGACTTCTTGCAGAAGTACAACCCGACCACGAGAACGATCAGGGCGGGAATCGCAAAGCAGAAGATGTCGGCGCGCATGGCGCTGCGCTTGATCTTGTGACGCTCGAGGAACCCGCGCTTTTGCATACGATCAATCCACTGCGGCTTGCATCGTTCAGCGGCGGCCCGAGGGGTCGTCCGTCTCGCTAGACGTACTAGGGCGTCCCTTCCTGTTGCGACGCTGTTGTCGCCCCTTCTCGGCAAGTCGCAACTCCAAATCCTCAGTCGACTGGTGGTGCACTTCGAACTCTCTCTCCCACGCTTCTCTGTCGTGAGCTCGTCGCCATGTGATCACCGCTTCGTTCCCGAGGGACTCCGAAACCGGGCCACAGAGGGGCCACCAATCACTGGACCCCTCCTCGAAATCAAAGCGAAGCGGCCTACTGAATACACGCCTCGGATCTACGTGACCGATAACCTCGGTGTAGTCGTTCATCCTACTCGCGTAGATTCCGATGCAAGTCTCTAGCGGCAACGGAGCGTAGCGATTGGGCCCGACACGAATTTGACGGTCGAACTCCAGGATCGAAAGCGCGGAGGGATCGAGTTCGTCGAATGAGTAGTCGTGTTGGTAGACCACCGAAGTGATACCGATGTGGCACATGGGGTCGAAATCGGCAGTCCTCCCTCGATTCGTTAGAACCACAGCGCAGCCCCAGTAGCCATCGAAACCGCTGGTCTTGAGGACTTCACCGGCTTCTAAATACCTGCGTGTTGATCGCTTTGATCCCATTGATCGGCCGCCTATCAGATTTGAAGCTCGGCGTTCGCCCGCTGACCAATCCTCTGCATCATCGGGTTGGGCGGCCTAATCTGCGCTGCAGTGTCATCCAAGTTCGGTCGAAACGACGTACGACAAGGTCGTCCTTCTTGATCCAGAAAAAAGCATACCGAGATCCCCCATACGATGTGGGCACCGACATCTGAATCTAGATGAAGTATGACTCGTCACGAGCACACCGAGGGCGTGGTAGGCCGCGACCGCGAGTGAAGCAGCGCCCAAGGCGCTACGCGTCCGATGGTCCCGGCACCCATTCGACCGCCTGGCTCCACCGATCGGCCCGCTGCATCAGGTCCGAAATATAGAAACCCTTTGCGTGGGTATAAGCGGCACGGTCGTCACGATACTCATCAGCAAGTTTGCGTTTTAGGTTTCCGTATTGCGTGGCATCGTCCGGATGCGCGCGCAGGTAAGCCCTGAACAGGAGTGCAGACCGCTCGCCCCTGCTCCCGGACCGACGCACGTGAAGGTGAGTCCGGAGAGTTCCGGGCGCCTCCCGAAAGTAGCGTTTGGTCCTATCCGTGTTGTCGGCTCGAAATACGTAGCCGAGCCCCTCCAAGGGCTCCCGGAACGCATCTAGTGGTTCAAAGTCCGCGACCGAAACCTGGATGTCTACGATCGGCTTCGCGGCCAGACCCAGCACAGCAGTCGATCCGATGTGATCGATTCGGATGGCGACGTCGCGAAGCGTCGCGCGCAGACTGCGGCCGAGGTCGGCGAAGCGAAGAGCCCATTCGGCTTGGTACGGGGAGATCTCAATCGGGTCCATGGTCAGTCTGCGGAGTCTGCCCAACGGCTTTGATTATCAGCGGTCAGCCGAAGGCCGGTCCGTCGCATCGCCTTGATACTAATGAAGGCCTCTCCGTACTCGCCCATCGAGGCTGACTTGGCTACGAATCATTCTGGCTCAAGATCAGAAACAAGACACCCAGGGCAATATTGGTAGATGCAAGCGCGACGTCTTCGCGAATGAACCACACCACCGCAGAGAGGAGAAAGAGCACCCCAGCAAGCTGGTTGAGTCGGTGCTGGCTGGGTCGCTTCATAGTTTGCGTGCCTTGCTCATGTAGGCCTAACGGCGATGCCGATCAGCGGTGGCGGTGCAGCCGCCATCCATTCGCATCGGCTTGTTATGCACCGACTCCATCGGCAGCTGCAACTCGCAAGACAGTCTCGACGTCTCGCTTCGATGTGGCATCACCACCGATAACAAGGGCGACGAAGCGAGTAGGGACGAAGTCGTCGAAATCAGTATTCCATAGAAAGAACCAAGCGGCATCGGAAAGCGGTTCATGATCGTGCCATGTGGTCATCACGAATCGGTCGTCGGGAGGATCATAGTTGGGGTCGGTACTGATGAAAGCCCAGTCGATTGAATCGTCCCAGGAGGAACAGTCGTGGCCAGCACAGACAGCGTATCGACAACCCTGCGCGACGAATGCGTCACTGAGGTCAGTCTGATCGTTCGTTGAGATGTTGGCGTCTGCCACGACCACCATCAGAGCGAAGTCCTCGCCCCCAAAGGGAGAAACGAACTCGAACGGCGGACCTGTCGTCGCAAGCCAGACTGCACCCTTCCTAGTCTCAAGAAGTGGTTCAGCTGTGGTAGGCATAACGGCGATGCCGATCAGCGACCGGCCGAAGGCCGGTCCGACAGCATCGGCTTGTTAGGCATCTCACAATACCAGACACCCCAGTCGTGATTCATGAGCACGGCAAGACGACCGGGAACAATCGAGAATATAGCGTCCTCGCATCTAGCCACTGAAAGTTCAGAGGCCTCCGCAATCGACATCCGCAGTCCCAATCCGAGATTGGCTAAATAGATACCGGGTTCGTTGTATTTCGGAGGCCAATCTCCGGGACGAGAGTGATCGTCCCACTGTCGGCAGCGGTCCGGATCCAACCGCTTTTCGATTAGCCTTGATACCCGAATCCATGATCCGCGCCGAATCATGGTTCGTACTCGACTTCGAGAATCAGAGAGCACGAATGCACTCACGAATCCTTCAAGATGGTCCCGACTCGTCGCGGCGGGGATCTCGAGTCGCTCAGTTCCGAGGGCGTCAAGTGGATCGACTCGTGCCATGACGTGTCTAATCGGGATAGGAGGAAACCTCGCGGTCCCCCCCTCCCACACCACCCGGCATACGGGTCCGTACCGGGCGGTTCAAGTTGTCGATCGAAAACTGCGCCATGATGCGGGAAGGTTGAAGAGACCCA